>Ga0075152_10000995_pt1 | contig 20568 bp, 23 predicted proteins | sample JI61114C2DNA_FD_70964 | JGI IMG/M metagenome (GOLD analysis project Ga0075152, IMG submission 70964) | Wastewater effluent complex algal communities from Wisconsin, to seasonally profile nutrient transformation and Carbon sequestration -... | ecosystem: Engineered > WWTP > Effluent > Algae...
TGTTACCTGTGGGGTAGTGCCCGATCGTCGGGGTATCGACGATTCATTCGGCGCGTAGAGTCTGCGCATGACGCAGAATGCGACACTGCAAATAACGGATCACGCAGACCGCTCCCGCTTCGAGGCGCACCTGGGCGGTGCGCCGGCCGGGCGCCTCGACTACCACCGGAGCCCCGGGCGGATCGACTTCACGCACACGGTGGTCAACGAGGCCTACGCGGGACGCGGCGTCGGCTCGACGCTCGTCCGGGAGGCCCTGGACGCCGTCCGTGCCGAGGGCGGCGTCCTGGTCATCCCGACCTGCCCGTACGTGAAGGGGTGGATCGACAAGCACCCCGACTACGCGGACCTGCTGGCCTGAGCCGGCCGGCTCAGAGCCGCTTCAACAGCGTCCCGAAGATCGTGCGCGTGAGCGTGGACGCGGCCGTCCGCGCGACCTGCTTGACGATCGGGTTGCGGCTCAGCTCGTCGAGCATGTTCGGCTCCGGTGCGGGCTGGCGCGCGGAGGTACGGGCCGGCGGCACCGCCGCCTGAGCGGACGCCGCCCCGGCCTGCGCCTTGGCCGTCAGGATCTCGGCGGCCGACTCCCGGTTGATCTCGGTGCCGTACTTGGCGTTCATCGACGACTGGGCCACGCCCTGGGTCATCCAGTCGGGGTTCATCGGGCCCATGAGCGACGTGGGGGCGAGCATCCGCGTCCAGGCGACCGGGGTGGGGGCGCCGTTGGGGTTCATCACCGTGACGATGGCCTCGCCGATGCCGAGGTTCTGCAGGACCTGGGCGAGGTCGTAGTCCGAGGTCGGATAGGTGTTGACGGTCGCCTTGAGCGCCTTGGCGTCGTTCGGGGTGTGCGAGCGGAGCTGGTGCTGGACGCGCGAGCCGAGTTGGGCCAGGACGTCGTCGGGGACGTCGGTGGGCATCTGCGTCACGAAGAACACGCCGACGCCCTTGCTGCGGATCAGGCGCACGGTCTGGGTGATCTGGTCCAGGAACGCCTTGGACGCCCCGTCGAACAGCAGGTGCGCCTCGTCGAAGAAGAAGACCAGCTTGGGCTTGTCGACGTCGCCGACCTCCGGCAGCACGTGGTACAGGTCGGCGAGCAGCCACATCAGGAAGGTCGAGAAGAGCTGCGGCCGGTCCACCACGTTCGGCAGTTCGAGCATCGAGATGATGCCCTGGCCGTCGGCGGTCGTGCGCAGCAGGTCGGCGGTGTCGAACTCGGGCTCGCCGAAGAAGGCGTCCGCCCCCTGACCCTCCATCGCCGAGATCTCGCGCAGGATCACCCCGACGGTCGTGGACGACAGCCCGCCGATGCCCTGCAGCGACGGCTTCCCCTCCGGCGAGGTGAGGAACATCAGCACCTGGCGCAGGTCGGCGAGGTCGAGCAGGAGCAGGCCGTTGGCGTCCGCGTACTGGAAGACCAGCCCCAGCGACGACTCCTGGGTGTCGTTGAGGCCGAGCACCTTGCTGAGCAGCAGCGGCCCGAAGGACGACACGGTCGCGCGCAGCGGGACGCCCGTGCCCATGCCGCCGAGGCTGTAGAACTCGGTCGGGCACCCGGCCGGAACCCAGTTCTGCCCGATCGCGGCGACCCGGGCCGCGAGCTTGTCGCTGGTCTGCCCGGGGATGGCGATCCCGGACAGGTCGCCCTTGACGTCGGCGGCGAAGACCGGGACGCCGGCCTTGCTGATCTGCTCGGCCATCAGCTGCAGCGTCTTCGTCTTGCCGGTGCCCGTGGCGCCCGCGACGAGGCCGTGGCGGTTCAGCATCGAGTAGCTGAGGTTGACGGTGACGTCGGGACGCGGCGCCCCGTCCACCATCAGCACGCCGAGTTCGATGGCGGGGGTGGCGAAGGTGTATCCGGCCTTGATGGCGTCGATGGACTGCTGACTCTGCGACATGCCCACAAGGGTGGCACAGCGTCCTGCGGAGAGGCAGCAGGCCGCCGCTATCCTGGGGCGGTGATCTTCAAGCGGGTGGGTGACGGACGGCCGTACCCCGAGCACGGCTACCTCCCCAAGCAGTGGGCGACGATCGCCCCCGAGCAGGTCCGCCTCGACGAACTGGTCACCACCAAGCGCATGCTCGACCTGGAACTCCTGCTCGAGGAGGACTCGACCTTCTACGGCGACCTGTTCGCGCACGTCGTGTCCTGGCAGGGCGATCTGTACCTCGAGGACGGCCTGCATCGCGCCCTCCGCGCGGCGCTGCAGGCGCGCCGGACGGTGCACGCGCGGGTGCTCGATCTGGACGCCCCGGGTTCCGGGTAGGCTCGCCCGCATGGACGCACGCAAGGCCTGGCTGGCGCTGAGGACGCCGATCACGATGATCGTGCTGCTCGCATTCGTCTTGCTGGTCGGCGCGTGGGGCTACAAGCAAGTCACCACCCCCGTCCCGAAGACCCCGCCCACCCCGTGCGTGACCAAGAGCATCGGCCCGAAGTACACCTCGGACAACGCGTGGATCCGCATCTACAACGGCACCACCACCTCCGGCCTGGCCAAGAACGTCGTCAAGCTGGTGTTCGGCAACGCCGGCTTCCACGTCTACAAGGTCGCGAACTCGGAGACCCCGGTCGCCAAGACCTACGTCGCGGGGGTCAGCGCCACGAGCCCCGAGGTCGTGCTGGTGATGTCGTACCTGCCCGAGGGGACGCCGTTCGTCGCCGACCCGGTGAAGTACGCCGATCACATCGTCGACCTCTACCTCGGCGCCGACTTCAAGGCCGCCAGCATCAGTTCGTCGCCGCTGACCGAGGTCGCGCTGAAGGACGGCTCCGCCTGCGTCCCGGTCATCGTCATCCCCACCTCGGGAAGCTGACGCTAGCCCTCCAGCCAGGACGCGAGGCGTCCGGCCCTGCTGACCCGCTTGAACCGGTCCTCCACCTTCTGCCGGTGCCGGGCGGGCACCACGACCAGCAGCTCGTCGCCACCGCGGATGCGGGTCGACCCGTCCGCGGGCGTCGCGGCCCCCTCGCGGACGATGGCGGCCACGACGGTCAGCGGCGGCAGGCGCAACTCCTGGATCGTCACCCCGTTCAACCTGGACGCCGTCGGCACCGACACCTGCATGAAGTCGGCCTGGATGCGGTCCAGCGGCGCGACCTCCACGCCGATGTCCACGGCCTCGTCGCCGGACGTGACCCGCAGGAGGCGCGCCACCAGCGGCAGCGTGGGCGCCTGGAGCAGGGTGAACACGACGACGTAGACGAGGACCGCATCGAAGAGGTCGTTCGCCCGCGGCGTCCCGGCGGCCAGCGGAACCGTCGCCATGATGATCGGGACGGCGCCGCGCAGGCCGGCCCAGGACAGGAAGATCTGCTCCCGCATCGGCACGCGGAACCAGACCGCGCTCAGCAGCACCGAGAACGGCCGCGCGATGAACGTGACGAAGGCGCCGATGGCCAGGCCCGTGGCGATCACCGGAGGGGTCAGGCGCTGCGGGGTGGCGAGCATGCCGAGCATGACGAACAGCCCGATCTGGGACACCCAGCCGACTCCCTCGGCGAACGACCGGGTGGCGCCACGGTGCGGCAGTTCGGCGTTGCCGAGCATCACGGCGCACACGTACACGGCCGCGAAGCCCGAGACGTGGACCAGGTCACCGAGTCCGTAACTCAGCACGATGACGCCCATCGCCGCGAGGGGGTACAGGCCGGACGCCGGCAGCGCGACCCGGCGCAGCAGCTGCGAGCCGAGCCACCCGGCCACCGCGCCCACGGCCAGTCCGCCGAGGAACTCGCCCACGATGAGGGCCGCGACCATGGGCGGCCCACCTTCGGGCAGGCGCCCCAGCGACCACTCGGTGGCGAAGGCGACCAGCAGGACGATCGGGGCGTCGTTCAGCCCGGACTCGCCCTCGAGCGCGGACCGGATCCTGGACGGCAGCGGGACCGTGCGCAGGACCGCGAAGATGGCCGCGGCGTCCGTGGGTGCCGTGACGGCGCCCACGAGGACCGCCGTCGGCAGCGGCAGCCCGAGCGCGAGGTGGCAGAACGCCGCCACGGTGGCGACCGACGCGACGACCCCGACCGTGGCCAGCAGGCCGGCGAGGGCGAGGGAGCCCTTCACCTCCGACCACCGCGTGGTGAGGCCGCCCTCCCCCAGGATGAACACCAGGGCGGCGAAGCCGAGTTGGTGGGCGAGCTCCGCGTCGTTGAGCCGGATGCCGAACGGCTCCAGGGCCATGCCGACACCGAGGAAGATCAGCAGGGACGGGAGTCCCGCGCGGGCGCCGAGCCGAGCCGCGAGGACCGCCACCAGGAGCACGGCGGACCCGACGAGCAACAGCATGTTGAGATCCATCGGTCCTCCCCTCGGCTCAGCTTAGGGGAGCCGGGTTTCGGACTGGTGACGCCGGGTGCATCGGGCCGGGGCGGCGTCCGGGTCGTGGCGGAGCGGCAAGCCGGCGATGGCCTGGCGCTCCGCCCTTGGTACCGGAGGGCCGGTCCACTACCTGTCGAGCTTCGCCAACACCCTCCTCAGGTAGTCGTACGTGCGCTCGACCGACGAGATGCTGAAGGATTCCTTCGGCGTGTGCACGTCGAAGATGTTCGGACCGAACGAGATGAGGTCGACCTCCCCGCCCAGCTTCTCGCTGAACAGCCCACATTCCAGACCAGCGTGAATGGCGCTGATCTCCGGCTTCCGGCCGTACATCTCCTCATAGGTACCGGCGAAGACCTCCCTCAGTTCGGAGGCCGGGTCGTACTGCCATTCGGGGTAGTCGGAGGACTGCGCCACGGTGGCGCCGACCATCTCCGCGATGAGGCCCACCTGGGTCGCGACCTCCTCCTTCAGTGAGCGCACCGAACTGCGGATGGCACTCTCGAAGGTGATCTCGTCCTGCTCCGTCCGGACGACGCCCAGGTTGTTCGAGGTCTGGACGAGACCGGGGATGTCCATGCTCATGTTGATGACGCCGGCCGGGATCAGGCACAGCACCCTGACCGCCTTGCGGGCCGTGTCGGCCGAGAAGACCCGCGCCGGCAGACCGTCGACCGCCTCCAGGAGGAGCTGAACCCCAGGATCGACCCCCCTCAACTCGTTCCCCAGAACGGCCCCCCACCGGCCGAGCCGATCTTGGAGCGCCCCCACCTCCTGCGGACGGATCGCGAGGCCGACCTGAGCCTCGCGAGGGATCGCATTGTGCTTGGTTCCCCCGTTCAGGGCATACAGCTGCAGGTCCAGTTCGTCGCTCAGGTCGAGCAGGACGCGGCCCAGGATCTTGTTGGCGCTGCCCCGCTGCTTGTCGATCTCGATACCGGAATGTCCACCCTGAAGCCCACCGACGACAAGGTGGAACGCGCGGCGTCCCTCGGTAGGGTCTTCCCACTCGACCGGGAGCCGGAGCGTCACGCTGGCACCGCCCGCACAACTGACCAGCAGCTTGCCCTCCTCCTCGGCGTCGATGTTGATCAGGCGTCGGCCCGTCAGGTTGCTCGCCTCCAGCGCGAAGGCGCCGCCCATGCCGGTCTCTTCGGAGGTCGTGACGAGGAACTCGATCGGCGGATGGGCGATGTCGGCAGCGTCGAGGATGGCCAGGCCGTAGCTCACACCCACGCCGTTGTCGGCACCGAGGGTCGTACCGTCGGCATGAGCCGAGTCTCCGTCGATCAGGACCTCGATGGGGTCGCGCGAGAAATCGTGCAGGCACGTCGCTTCCTTCTCGCACACCATGTCCATGTGGGCTTGCAGGATGACCGTCGGCGCCTGCTCGTAGCCGGCCGTGCCGGGCTTGGAGATGATCACGTTGCACGCCTCATCCTGGATGACGTCCAGGCCGCGCTCCTTGGCGAAACCGACCAGCCAGTCACTCGCCGCCCGCTCATCCCCCGAACCCCGCGGGATCCGATTCAACTCCGCAAACCAGCGGAATACCTGCTCACATCTGGAATCAGCCAAACGTTCCATAACCTTCACCCTCCTGCTACTTGTTCGATCCGCCCGTTTCCACGGCGGACGGACGTGACGATGAACCTTGCCCGCTCGAGCGTTCCGAGGTAGGGCACGAGACGATCGAACACGGGCTCCGCTCGCGGGCCGTATTCCTTCTTCAACCGGCGCCCGACCTCTTCAACGCTCACACCCCCGTCGAGCTGGCGGACGACGAAGCTGCCGTACTCGTCCAGCGTCAACCGCCGCGCCGGGGGGATGCGGACGCCCAGCCGCCGGAAGAACCGTTGGATCCGGCGGTCCTGGGGGTCGGACAGCGTCATGATCCCGTGGTCGTCCTCCCCCACCCCGATGCGGCCCGACACGGAGTAGACCGTGTCGAGCTCGCCCGCGCGGGCCCCCGGGGACCGGCTACTTCGCCGCACGCTTCACCCCTGCGGTGAACAGGGTCGCGATGGTGGCGGCGAGGAGGACGGCCAGGAGGATCCAGGCCATGGTGTTCGTCGCCGCGAACCCGGCGATGTCGGTCACCTTGATGACGCCCGTGACCTGCAGGACGATCCCCACCAGGCCGATCAGGGAGCTACCCGCGACCAGGCCGGCGGCGAGGCTGATGCCGTTGGAGACCTTGGCTTCCTTGTCCGCGCCGCTCGAGGCGGTCTTCTCCATGAGCAGCCTGACCAGGGCGCCGATCAGAATGATCGAGGTGGTCGAGATCGGCAGGTAGAACCCGATAGCCACCGTCATGACCGGGAGCCTGAGCAGGAAGAAGAAGACCCCCATGACCATGCCCGCGATGATCATCCCCCACGGCAGACGCCCGGAGATGATGCCTTCGGTCAGGGTCGCCATGAGGTTGGCCTGGGGCAGGGCGAACTGGACCTGGTCGCCGGCGAGGACGAGCTGATCCTTCAGCAGCAGAATGGTGCCGACGACGGTGACGACACCGACGAGCGAGGCGACGGCCAGGTACTTGCTCATCTCGTTGCGGCTCCCGCCCAGGATCATGCTGACCTTCTGCGACTGGCTGTAGCCGCCGGCCATCGCGATGGCGGTCACGATGAAGGACCCGAAGAGGAGCAGGGACTTGTTGTTGCCGGGCGTGGTCCAGCCCAGGGCGACGAACAGAATCGCAACGAGCACGAGCGAGGCGATGGTCATGCCGGAGACCGGCAGGTTGGACGTTCCGACGGTCCCGGTCAGGCGGCCGGACACGATGACGAACAGCATCGCCAGCACCATGCACAGCAACGAGACCAACAGCGCCATCAGGATGTTCCCGCCGGAGACGACGAACCCGGCCACGAAGGACAGGACCAGTCCGCTGAGCAGGATGATCCGACCGACGCCGGCGCCGGCCTCCGTTGCCGAGCCGGGCTTCGCACCGAGGGTCTCGCGGACCGACGTGATGATCGTCGGGACGAGCCGGATCGCGCCGATGAGGCCGCCGGAGAGCATCATCCCGGCACCGATGTAGCGCAGGTAACTCCTGCCGATATCACCGACCGTCATGGCGTTGAGGGCGAGATCCGGGTTGTTCCAGACGGTGGCCGCGGGACCGGCGAAAGAAGCGAAGTAACCGATGAGCGGGAGAACCGCGAAATTGGCAAGAATCGACCCCGCGAACATCATGAGGGAGACTTCGGTGCCGACGATATAGCCGATACCGAGAAGCATCGGACTCACCTCGACCTGGATCCTCCATTTGTAGAACGATTCGTTGACGTAGGAGATGACATTGTTGACCTGGTTCAAGAAGGCGCCGGTGAACAGGGTGATCACGCCACCGATGCCGAACCCGATACCCATGTACTTGAGCGAATCGCCAGCACCTTCGGAGACGACCAGCGTCTCGGAGATGGCCATCGACTCGGGGTACATCAGCTTGCCGTGCTCCTCCACGAGCAGGTACTCGTGCACCAGGGTGGACACGCCGATGCCGAACAGGACGCCGGCGACGCCGACCGCCACTCCTTCGAAGAAGGTGACCTGGCCACCGATCAGGAGCACCGCCGGCAGAACGAAGATCAGACCGGATGCGACGGATTCTCCGCCCGACGACATACCCTGCAGGAGATTCTTCCCCAGAATTCCCTTCGATCGGGCGAATGCCGCGATGACGGCCGAGCCCAGGATCGATCCCGGAATGCCCGCCGCGACCGTCAAGCCGGACTTCATCCCCGAGTACGCCGTCGACGCGGCGAACAGGGCAGCCAGGATGATGCCCGCGACCAGCACGACGGCATTGCCGCCCAGCCTGTTCCCGGACGTGACATGGGGGACATAGTCCTTGCCGGACACCCCTCCATAGGCTTCTTTCGACAGCTTCACGTGCATGAAATTCCTCCAGCTGAAAATGGTTTGGCCGAATGCGCGCCGCGGCTCCCGGGAGAGCGGTGCGGCAAGGGTGGGTGTCAGTCAGCCGCGCGGGGGTGGCCACAGCCACCCCGCGTCGACCTTGGAGCATGGCGAACGGCGCTCCATTGCGCCGAGCAAGTTTCTGACACGTCTTCCCCCCGTTGATGGGCGTGGGGCCCCCGGGACGTCGGTGTCCCGTGATTGAGACGATACGCCCTTCCGTGGGACGCGCGTTACCTTTTCGTGATATCCACGCGTCGCGCCGTGCCGCCGATCCCGCAGTCGAGCCAGGCACCCATCGGTGGAGTACTCGTGGCGGCTCCAGGAGGACCGGCAGCGGCCATCGCCCGGGGTGAACCCGACGGCGCTAGTGCATCGGGGCCGGGGCGGCGGCGTCCGGGTCGTGGCGGAGCAGCAGGCTGGCGACGGCGGCGACGGCCATCATCGCGGACGCCCCCACGAACCCCCAGTGCGAGCCCGCCAGAAGGGACGCCGCCTCGGACGCCCCCGCGTCGCGCGCCACGCCCGCCTGCATCGTGAAGATCGTGACGAAGAGGGCCGTGCCGGCGGCGCCGGCGAGTTGCTGGATGGTGCCGACGGACGCCGACCCGTACGAGTACAGGTGAGGGGGCAGCGCGCCCAGCGAGGTCGTGAACAGGCAGGTGAAAATGAACGCGAAGGATGCGCTCATCACCAGGTGACAAGCCAGGATGAACCACCAGGGCGTCGCGGTCGACAGCGACGAGAGGGCGGCGAACACCCCCGCGACCACGGTGAGCGCCGGGCCGACGAGCACGCGCGGGCCGAGGCGGTCGTAGAGGCGTCCGACGAACGGGCCGAGGACGCCCATCAGCGCCCCACCCGGCAGCATGAGCAGGCCGACCTGCAGCGGCGTCATCCCGAAGGCGCGCTGGAGCAGCAGGGGCAGGGTGATGATCGTGCCGAAAAGGCCCATCATGGCCAGCGCCATCAGCCCGAGGCCGATCGAGAACCCCGCGTGGGTGAAGGTGCGCAGGTCGAGGAGGGCGGCGTCCCGGCGCTGCAGGAGCAGTTGCCGGACGACGAAGGCGAGCAGGGCCGTGGTGCCGACGCCGAGGGCGACGCCCAACTCCCACGGGGCGGCGGTGGCGTCCCCGACGAGGCTGAGTCCGTAGACGAGGCCGCCGAAGCCGAGCACGGCGAGCGGGATCGAGGCGGCGTCCAGTTGGGCGCCGGACGACTCGGAGACGTCGGTGAGCCGACGGCGTCCGAGGAAGAGCATCGCCAGCGCGATCGGCAGGACGGCGCCGAAGATCAGCCGCCACGAGCCGAACTGGAGCAGCAGGCCCGACATCGTCGGGCCGACCGCCGGCGCCACGGAGATGACCATCGAGACGTTGCCCATGACGCGTCCGCGGTGGGCGGGGTCGACGGTCTGCATGACCGTCGTCATCAGCAGCGGCATCATGATCGCGGTGCCGCTGGCCTGGACGACGCGCCCCGCGAGCAGGACGCCGATGGTCGGGCTGACCAGGCAGATCAGGGTGCCCAGGCTGAACAGGCCGAGGGCGGCGACGTAGGCGCGGCGTGTGCCGAGGCGCTCGATCAGCCAGCCCGTCGTCGGGATCACGACCGCCATCGTGAGCATGAACGCCGTGGTCAGCCACTGCGCGAGGCGCTCGGCGATGTGAAGGTCGTCCATGATCCGGGTCAGCGCGACGTTCATCGCCGTCTCGTTCAGGATCACCACGAACGCCGCCACGAGCAGGATCGGAAGCACGCCCGAACGGACGGCGGGGGCCTTGGTGGTGGCGTCCATGGGCTCTCCCGTGTCGATGTCGGCAGGCAGGGTGTCGAGTGTCATGCGGTCCTTCGGGTGCGGCTCGGGCAGGGGCCCGGTGACGTCGCAACCCCGGTGAGACGTTTCATATTCCCACACACGGGGCTCTTCCCCCACCCCACTCCCCCTCGGACGATCCCGGGTGGCCGATGGTTCGCCCCGACTCATCGAACGCCACCCGGAGCGGCATTCATCATGTCGGCTGTGGCTGGGACGAAGCGCGAACCTACGCCGACGGCGTCCCCTCCGCCTTGACCTCGTGCCCGCCGAACTGGTTGCGCATGGCGGCGACCATCTTCATCGCCGGGGAGTCGTCCTGCTGCGAGACGAACCGCGCGAACAGGGACGCCGCGATCGTCGGCACGGGGACGCCGAGGTCGATGGCGGCGTTGACCGTCCACCGGCCCTCGCCCGAGTCGGCCGCGTAGCCCTCGATCTTCTCGAGGTGCTCGTCGGCGTCCATCGCCTGGACCATGAGATCCAGCAGCCACGACCGGATCACCGTGCCCTCGCGCCACGACCGGAAGATCTCGCGGACGTTGGTGACCTCCTCGGCCTTCTCGAGCAGCTCCCACCCCTCCGCGTACGCCTGCATGAGGCCGTACTCGATGCCGTTGTGGACCATCTTCGCGAAGTGCCCGGCGCCGTGCCCGCCCGCGTGGACGAACCCGAACTCACCCTCGGGCTTCAACGCGTCGAAGATGGGCTGACACGTGGCGATGTCGGCCGCGTCGCCGCCGACCATCAGCGCGTACCCGTTCTGCAGACCCCAGACGCCGCCCGAGGTGCCGACGTCGACGAAGTGGACGCCGACCGCCGCCAGCTTCTCGGCGTGCGTCTTGTCCCAGGTGTACTTGGAGTTGCCGCCGTCGATGACGATGTCGCCGGGCGCGAGCATCGGCATCAACTCGTCGAGGGTCGAATCCACGAACTGGATCGGCAGCATCAGCCACACGACCTTCGGCGCGCCGGTCAGCTTCGACACCATGTCGGCGAGGCTCGTCGCGTCGCTGACGGCCGGGTTGCGGTCGTAGCCGACCACCTCGTGCCCGGCGTTACGGATGCGCTGGCGCATGTTGCCGCCCATCTTGCCCAGTCCGACCATCCCGATCTGCATGCCCGCTCCTTCGACGACTGGGCTCACCCTAACCGTTGGACGGCATGGCGATCAGGCCGAACGCCTCACCCTGGGCGCCGGCGACGACCGCCATGCGTCCGATCGCGGAATCCTGGGCCGGCATCAGCACCGACCCACCGAGGCCGGACGCCGTCGCGACCGCCGCGTCGGTGTCGGCCACCGCGAACCAGGTGAGCCAGTAGGCCCCCTCGCCCGGTTCGGCCGCGTCGTTGGCGAGGCCGCCCGCCACGTCGGCGCCGCCCGGCACCGTGAACACCTTGTAGGCGTCCGGGGCCGACGGATCCATGGCCGCGATCGTGTAGCCGAAGACCGTCGAGTAGAACGCCTCCGCGGCGGCCAGGTCGCGCGTGTGTACCTCGTTCCAGACGTACGCCCCGGGCTCGTTGTACGCCTCGGCGCCGTTGTGCCGCTCGGCCTGCCACAGACCGAACACGGCCCCCGTGGGGTCGGCTGCGACGGCCATCCGGCCGGCATCCATCACGTCGAACGGGGGCGCGGTCACCGCGCCGCCGGCCGCGGTGATCTTGGCTGCGGTGGCGTCGGCGTCCTCGACGGCCAGGTAGGTCGTCCAGGCCGAGGGCATCGGCGAACCCTCCGGCTTCGGCCCGACTCCCGCGGCGACCGAACCGTTGAGCTCGGCCATGACGTAGCCGCCCGCCTCCGGGCCGAGGTCGTTGAACGTCCAGCCGAACAGGGCGCCGTAGAACGCGGACGCAGCCTTGACGTCGTCCGCCTGCAAGTCGACCCAGCAAGGGGTTCCAGGGGGCCAGGGCTCGTTGCGGACAGGCATGTCGTGCTCCTCTCGACGGACGCACCTCGGCCGTCGCGGCACACCCTAGACACGGGGGCGGACAGAACATCAGTCCCCCGACGAGGGGCCTCCTCAGCAGCCTCTCAGCGGCCGCTCCCGGCTGACATGCAGGACGCCACCCGCGACAATGACTCATGACCACGCCAGCATCGGACGCCGCGCTCACCCGCCACACCCAGGACGGCGGCCCGGACATCGTCGCCGCGTCCGCCCCGGTGATCGAGGTCGACGGCCACCTCTTCAAGAACTCCTCGCGCGGCGGCGTCCTGCTGCCGTATGAGGACTGGCGACTGGACGCCGACGCCCGGGCCCGCGACCTGGCGTCCCGGCTGTCGGTCGAGCAGCTCGCCGGGCTGATGCTCTACTCGCGCCACCAGAACGTGCCCACCCCGCCCGACGGGCCGTTCGGCGGCACCTACGGCGGCCGGCCGTTCGCCGAGGCGGGCGTCGAGGCGTGGACGCTGTCCGACCAGCAGGTCACGATGCTGGCCGACGACCACATCCGGCACGTCCTGCTGATGCGCGTCCCGAACGCCGCCACCGCGGCCCGCTGGAACAACGAGCTCCAGGCCGCCGCCGAGGCGCTGCCCTTCGGCGTCCCCGTGAACACGTCCTCCGACCCGCGCAACGGGGCGGCGGAGGCGTCCGCGGAGTTCAAGAGCGCGGCGTCCGACATCTCGCGCTGGCCCGAGGGGCTCGGCATGGCGGCCCTCTTCTCGCCGGAGGCGTGCCAGGCCTATGCCGAGACCATCTCGGCCGAGTACCGGGCGCTCGGCGTGACGACGTCGCTGTCGCCGCAGGCCGACCTCGGCACCGAGCCCCGCTGGATGCGCCTGGAGGACACCTGGGGCCCCCACTCCGGCCTCGTCACCGCCTACACGCGCGCCTACTGCGACGGCATGCAGACCACCCCGGACGCCCCCGGCGGCTGGGGACGCGACAGCGTCGCCACCATGGTCAAGCACTGGCCCGGCGGCGGCACCGGCGAGGGCGGACGCGATGCCCACTACGCCTTCGGCAAGTTCGCCGTCTACCCCGGGGACAACCGCCCCGAGCACCTGGAGCCCTTCGTGAAGGGCGCGTTCGCCCTGGCCGGACCCACGTCGAGCAGCGCGGCGATCATGCCGTACTACACGGTCTCGTCCGGCTACGGGCAACCGACGGACGCCGCCCCGCGCGGCAACGCCTACAACACCTACCTGATCCGCGACCTCCTGCGCGGCGAGCACGGCTACGACGGCGTGATCTGCACCGACTGGGGCATCACCGGCGACCCGCTGCCCGTCGTGGACGCCTTCGGCCCCCGCTCGTTCGGGGTCGAGGAGTTCACCGAGGCCGAGCGGCACCGCATCGCCATCGACAACGGCGTCGACCAGTTCGGGGGCAACTCGGCCGTGGCGCCGGTGCTGGGGGCGTACGCCCAGCTGGCCGCCCGCGACGGCGAGGCGGCGGCCCGGGCCCGGTTCGAGGCGTCCGGGGTGCGGCTGCTGCGCACGTTCTTCCGGTGCGGGCTCTTCGAGAACCCCTACCTCGACCCGGACGCCTCCGCGGCGACGGTCGGGGCGGCGTCCTTCGTCGAGGCCGGGTACGAGGCACAACTCGGCTCGATCGTGCTGCTCAAGGGCTCGGACGCGGTCGTCCAGCGGCACGGCCGCAAGGTGTTCGTGCCGCAGCGGCACGTCGACGCGCGCAAGGGCTTCTTCCGTACCGTCGAGCCGGCGCGCACGTTCGACCCGTTGGTGGAGTCGTGCATCGCCGGACGCTACGAGCGCGCGGACGCCGCGGACGCCGACTTCGCGGTGGTCTTCGTCGAAAGCCCGTTGTCGGACGGGTATTCGTCGGCCGACCTGGACGCCGGCGGCAACGGCTACGTGCCCGTCTCGCTGCAGTGGCGTCCCTACATCGCTGACACCGCCCGGCAGCCCAGCCTCGCCGGCGGGGACTTCCGCGAGGCGTCCGACGACCGCTCCTACCGGGGCAAGACGGGGGTCGCGGCGAACGAGTCCGACCTGGACGCCGTCGTGGCCGCCCGCGCCGCGATGGGCGACCGGCCGGTGATCGTGGTGCTGCGGCTGCACAACCCGGCGGTCCTGGCCGAGCTGGAGCCCCTGGCGGACGCGATCCTGGTCGACTTCGGCGTCCAGCAGGCCGCCGTCTGGGACGTCCTCGCCGGCGCCCGCGAGCCGTCCGGGCTGCTGCCGCTGCCGCTGCCCGCGTCCATGGCGGCCGTCGAGGGCCATTGCGAGGATCTGGGCTTCGACTACGCCGTCTACACCGACGCCGCCGGGAACGCCTACGACTTCGGGTTCGGCCTCGACTACTCCGGCGTCATCTCCGACGAGCGGACGGTGCGGTTCCGGCGCCCGTAGCGAGCCCGCTGGCGTATCACGCGTGATACACTCGCGTCATGAGCACTGTTTCGGTGCGTGATCTTCGTAACCACAGCGCCGACGTCCTGGCCCGGGTGGCGCGCGGCGAGACGTTGACGGTGACCAACGACGGCCGGCCGGTGGCCACGGTGACTCCTCTCCCGCGGCGAGCGGCCCGCGTCGAGGACCTGATCGCCCGCCGCCAGTCACTGCCCCGGGTCGACGCGGGACGACTGCGCGCCGACCTCGACGAGATCCTGGACGCCTCGCTGTGACTCATCCCACCGAGCGAGGCCTGCTGGACACGTCCGCCCTGATCGACCTGGCGGACCTCGACCCCGAGACCCTCCCCAGCGAGCCGATGATCTCGACGATCACCCTCGCCGAACTGTCGGTCGGCCCACACGTGGCGCGCACGGCGGAGGAGCGCGTCGCCCGGCAGGCGCACCTCCAACTGGCCGAGGCCGATTTCGAGCCGATCCCGTTCGATGCGGACGCCGCCCGCGCGTTCGGGCGCGTCGCGGCGTCCCTGCGCGCGGCCAGACGCAAGCCGGCCGCGAGGGCCTACGACGCCCTGATCGCCGCGACGGCACTAGCGCGCGAACTGCCCGTCTACACCGCGAACCCCGGCGACTTCGTCGGTATCGCAGGTTTGAGCGTCCACGGGGTGCGGCACCGCCCCAGTTGATCGCCCCCGTGATGCGGCGGCAGGAACGACAAACGGGCCCTCTACTCACGTAGAGAGCCCGTGGCGGTGGCGGTGGGATTTGAACCCACGGTGGAGTTGCCCCCACACGCGCTTTCGAGGCGCGCTCCTTTGGCCGCTCGGACACGCCACCGCGGAAGAGGATACTCACCGGGCGACGGGCGGCGCCAATCGAGGTGGACGCTCACCCGCGCGCCCGCCCGCACCGCGCCGGGGTGCGACCGGCGTCAGCGCTGCGCGTCGAAGAACCCGCGCAGGATCGCGCCGCATTCGTCGGCCAGGACGCCGGCGGTCACCTCGACGCGGTGGTTGAGCCGGGGATCGCGGACCACGTCTCGGATCGACGACACCGCCCCCGCCTTCGGGTCGAACGCGCCGAAGACGAGGCGTCCGACTCTCGCGTTCACGATCGCGCCGGCGCACATCGTGCACGGTTCGAGCGTGACGACGAGGGTGCAGTCCTCCAAGCGCCAGCCCTGGTCGGCCCCCAACTCGACGAGAGCCCGCTCAGCGAGCAAATCGGCCTGTTTTGGGCCCGATTCGTCAGTTGAGCGGGCTCTCCTCGTGTTTGCCCCCCGCCGGAGCACCAGCAGTTCGGCGTGGGCGGTCGGGTCGCCGGTGAGTTCTCGCTCGTTGCCGGCCCGTGCGATGACGGCACCGGCGGCGTCCAACAGAACGGCGCCGATCGGGACGTCGCCACGGTCGGCCGCCGCGGCAGCCTCGGCGAGCGCCTCGCGCATCGCCGGGATCCAGCGGGTGCCACCGGGCGTCACCGCGCCGGGCTCACAGCCCGAAGCCGGACGCGACCTTCTTGTAGGCCGGCCCGAAACCGATCTTGCCGACGATCTCGCCGACGAGGTCGGCCGGGTCGGCGTCCAGGTCGGCGCACAGCCGCTCGAGGTCGAACTCGCTGAGGCCGGCGTCCGCGAACATGTCGAAGTCGCCGACGGGGCCGGCGTCCTCCTCATCGTCGGGGAAGTCCTCGCCGAGGTAGTCGGCCGCGTCCCGGGCGATCGGCCAGTCGTTGGCCGCCACCGAATCCGACAGCAACACCTCGACCTTCTTGCCGCGGACCCGCACCAGCACGAAGAAGTCGGAGTCGATCACGACCACACCGAGCGTGCCCGCCTCTCCGGGAACCCGGCGCAACTGTCCGACGAACTCGTCGAAGTCGTTGGCGAGATCCTTGGGCAGCGCCATCGCGGCGGGCTTGCCGTCCTCGCGGTAGAGCGCCACGACGAGGTCGATCTCGTCCTCCTCGGCGTCTTCCGGGTAGTCGTCCTCGTCGTCGGGATCGGCCTCGGCGTCGTCCGCGTCGGCGTCGTCGTCGTCCGCATCCTCGATCTCGTCAGGGGCGACGATGACGATGTAGTCGTCGGCCTCCAGGTCGTCCATGCCCGGACGATCATCCCCGCGCTCGGCCAGCTGGGCGTCGAAATCCTCGTCGCGTCCGCTCATGGCTTCTCCCTTCGTCCGGACGCCCATCGTGTCACGGTTCTCGCGGTGTCGGCACCCGATCGGAGGAGACGCATGGTGTGCCAAGGTAGGGACCGTGCAATTGATCGATGTCGACCACCCGCTCGTCGCCCACAAGGTGCGCCTCCTGCGCAGCACCCGGACCCAGTCCCCGCTGTTCCGCGACCTCGTCGCCGAGCTCGTGACGCTGCTCGCCTACGAGGCGACCCGCGGCGTCCGCGTCGAGGAGACCGAGGTGACGACGCCGCTGACCACGACGAGGGCGGTCCGGCTGTCGAACCCCCGACCGTTGGTCGTGCCGATCCTGCGCGCCGGCCTCGGCATGCTCGACGGCATGATGAGCCTGATGCCGGCGGCCGAGGTCGGATTCGTGGGCATGGTGCGCGACGAGGTGACTCTGCAGCCGTTCACCTACGCGGAGCGCCTGCCGAAGGATCTCTCGGGACGCCAGTGTTACGTCCTCGACCCGATGCTGGCTACCGGCGGGTCGCTGGGCGGCACCGTGAAATTCCTCGTCGACCGCGGCGCCGACGACATCACCTGCATCTGCCTGCTCGCCGCCCCCGAGGGGATCGAGCACATGCGCACCCTGGTCGACCCGATCGGCGTCCCGACGACGCTGGTCGTCGCCCAGATCGACGAGCGGCTCAACGAGCACGGCTACATCGTCCCCGGCCTCGGGGACGCCGGCGACCGGCTCTACGGGCTCGCCGAGTAGCCGGGGCACCGATTCACTGGAGACTTTCCGGCGGTAGTCCGCCGGAAAGTCTCCACCAGAATCGGGTGGACGCCTCGGGCGTCAGCCGACCTTCACCGACTGCAACTCCCCCACCCGGAGCGTCGTCGTCTGACTGAAGTCGCGCGTCTCGGCACCGGTGAAGGTGCCGACGTGCCAGTCGATCCGCCAGTGCGCCGTCGCCGTGATGGTGTACGACCCCGCCGGCAACGACGGCCGCTGATACACGTGCCCGCAGTCCGGCGAGACGATCATCGGCACCGGGTCCTTCGGATAGGCCGTCGTGGCCGTTCAGGTCGACGACGTCCCGTCCCCGAAGTCGAACGTCGTCGACTCCCGCACCGCATCGATGGTGACGGTGGTGCCGTAGCCGGAGCTCGACGCGGCCTGGTGGCCGCTCTCAGTCGTCCAGAACCACAGCGGGTAGCCCACCACCGCCATGTTTGCCTCGAATCTGCTCCACGATCTCGGACCGACCCCTAGCCGGCTAGGCCTTCGACCGCCTCGGCGTTCGGCAGGTCCAGGAACGCGCGGCCGGGGATGAACAGCTTCGACCCCCGCACGCCCGAGCCGATGCACGCCCAGTCGAGGGCGACGGCGTCCGGATCGACCCAGATCGGCCAGTCGGCCGGGACGCCGACGGGCGTGATGCCGCCGTACTCCATCCCGGTCAGGGCGACGGCCTCGTCCATGGGCGCGAAGGACGCCTTCCTCGCGTCCAGGCGGCGCCGGACGACGTTGTTGACGTCCACCCGCTTCGTGGCCGGGGTCATGCACACCACGAACCTCTCCACCCCGGCACGCACCCCCTTCACGACGACCGCGTTGACCGAGGTGTGCAGGGGCAACCCGTACTCGGCGCACAATGCCTCGGTGTCGGCGAAGTCGGGGTCGATGGGGGCCACGAGAGCGTCCGGCAGGTGCACCAGCGCGGCGGCGACGGGGCCGGCGACCAGCCCCGGGTGCGCCGCGGCCGGCACGGGTGCGAGGCGTCCGAAATCGTTCATCAAGGCCTCCTGGTGGCGGCGTCGCCGACGTCGTACACGTCGCCGAGGTGGACCGACGTGAGCCCGCGTTCGGCGATGAGCTTCGGGAACTGATCCATCACCGAGATGACCGGATCGCAGTCGGCATGCCCCAGCACGATCTTGCCGGCCGTGAAGTACTGCTTGGCCATGTCGGTGATGAACTCCGTCGTGACCACCGACGAGTCGCCGATCGACCCCGACCACATGACGATCGACGGGTAACCCAGCTTGGCCAGAACCTTCGTCACGCGGGCGTCGTACGCCCCGAACGGCGGACGGCAGAAGGGGCGTCCGGTCACGCCGAACGTCGCGTACAGGAACTCCTCGTTGCGCCGCATCTCGGTCTCGATCTCGGCGTCCGTGATCTTCGTCAGGTAGGGGTGCGACCAGGTGTGGTTGCCGATGAAGATCTGGCCCGACTCGACCAGGGGACGCACCAGGTCCGCATGCTGCGTCCACGCCGCGGCGCTGCCGTTGGCGAAGAACGTCAGGCGGATGCCGGTCGCCGCCGCCAGCGCGCAGTACGCCTTGACGACTCTTGCGTTGGTGCCGTCGTCCACGGTGAACGCGAACAGCTTGCCGTCGGGGAGGGTGTTGAACTTCCCCACCGGCAGCGGCGCCTTCGCCAGCCCGGTCGGGGCGGCCAGCCTGGGCACCGTCGGCGTGGGGGTGGGGGTCGTCGCGGCGCCCGCCTGCATCGGCGTCACCGGGCTGGACGCCGCCGGCGTCCGGTCGATCGCGCAGCCCGCCAACACGGACGCCCCCGCGCCCGCGCCGAGTCCGAGCAGTCTCCGCCGATGCATAGCCGTCACCGTAACGCATGGCGGATGGGCCCCCATTGACGGAATCCTCGCCCGGACGGACGATCCGTCACGTCCGACGAGAGGGAGGACGACACCATGACAGACGAACCAGGGGGCCCGACCAGGGGGGTGACCGTGGAGCTGCTGACCACGATCGACCTCGGCCCCGAGATCACCGGCCTGACGGGACGCCGGCTCAGGATGCGCAAGGTGACCATCGAGCCCGGCGGGGTCTTCGGCCCGCTGCACGACCACGTGGGCCGGCCAGGCACCGTCTTCGTGCTCGAGGGCACCATCACCGACCACCGCGACGGACACGCGACCGCGTACGGGCCGGGGCTCGGCTGGCCCGAGGACCGCAACACCCTGCACTGGCTCGAGAACGCCGGGACGGTCCGGGCGGTGGAGATCTCGGTCGACATCGTCGAAGAGCCCTAGCCCGGTGGGCCTCAGGCGAACGGACGGCGGGCCGCATGCCAGAATCGACCGCATGACCGACCCCCGCCTCATCGCGATCTTCCCGCCCCTCGGCCTCCGCGTCACCGCGGGGCCGCTCGAGTTGCGCGGCATCGGCGAGGCCGAGGCAATCGAGGTGCTGGAGGTCGCCCAACGCGGGATCCACGACCCCAGCTGGACGCCGTTCGCGTTCCCTTGGACGGACGCCCCCGCCGACGAGCTTCCGCTGAACACGATGCAGTGGTGGTGGCGCAGCATGGCGACCTGGAGCCGTGACAAGTGGGACCTGAACCTTGCCGTCCTCTGGAACGGCCGCCCCGTCGGCGTCCAGGGGGTGTCAACAGAGAACTTCCTCGTCACCCGGACCGGCGAGACCGGCTCGTGGCTAGGGGCGTCGCATCAGGGCCAGGGCATCGGGACGGCCATGCGGCAGGCCATGTGCGCCCTCTGTTTCGACCACCTCGGCTTCACCGAGATCACCTCGGCGGCGTTCAGCGACAACCCGGCGTCCCTGGGCGTCTCCCGCAAGGTCGGCTACGTGACCAACGGCGTGACCCGCCAGGTGCGGCGCGAGGCGGCGTCCGAGAGCATCGGGCTCCTGCTCACGCCCGAGACGTTCGTCCGCGGCGAGCCGATCGCCGTCGAGGGCGCGGACGCCGTCCGTCGCCTCATCGGCCTGGACGCCGAAGGCCTCAGTTAGCGGTCGACCTGTCCCCAAGTTGCCGATTTCCTGGTGAGTTTGTGGCGCGTCTTGCACCACAAACTCACCAAGACTTCAGCCCAGGGGCGACCAGCGATGTCTGCTTGATACGGACAGCCACTCACCGCGGCGTCGCGCGGGCGGCGTCCGCCTTAGCCTGAATCCACCGATTGACGTGTGACTGTGTTTGTGCTTGTCGGCTTGGGGTTGTGGGGTGCTTTTGGGTGCGGCTGGTCGCCCGGTCTGTCCGGGTCTTCCATTGGGGTTCCTTGGT
>Ga0075152_10000996_pt1 | contig 20566 bp, 19 predicted proteins | sample JI61114C2DNA_FD_70964 | JGI IMG/M metagenome (GOLD analysis project Ga0075152, IMG submission 70964) | Wastewater effluent complex algal communities from Wisconsin, to seasonally profile nutrient transformation and Carbon sequestration -... | ecosystem: Engineered > WWTP > Effluent > Algae...
TCCAAAGCCAGTTCCTTGGCTAAAAGTTTCAATTTCTCTGCTTGTTTACTGTTCATTTATTAACCTCTCTTTTACGTTAAGTTTTAATGAACAGTTACACAATCTATTTTACATCCTCTTACATTGATAAAACAGGACGCGTTATAATTCCACTAAAATATGATAATGCCTATGCTTTTAAATTAGGATTTGAAGATAGCACACTTGGTTCAAAGCCATCGGATGCTACTCAATATATTCCGCTCGCACCTGTAACGCTTAGCGAAAAAGATTTTTATATTAGCAAAGATGGAACAGAATTTTATGATTCCTAAATTAACCTGTTGAACATTTATTTACTGTTCAAGATCAATTCTGGTGCATCCGTCGCCGGACTGTTCACCGCTCGGCTGACCGTGTGTGATGCCATTTCATCAGCCGGATAAGGCACGAGCAGAGATTGAAGTTTGCTTGTGTCTTTTTCTTTCTCATCAAGCCATTGGTCATAGTCGGAGGGTTTGAGAATGACGGGCATTCTTTCGTGAATCGGTTCTAAAACTTTATTGGCTTCGGTCGTGATAATCGTAAAGGTTTCGACAAGCTCACCCGTTTGCTTGTCGAGCCATTCCTCGAATAATCCGGCAAGTCCGAAAACTTCTTTATCTTTGAGATAAAAATAATGCGGCTGTTTTGCCCCTTTTGCCGTTTTTTCCCATTCGTAAAATCCCGAAGCCGGAACGATCAGACGGCGCGAACGAAAAGCATTTCTAAACGAAGGCTTTTCCGTTAAAGTCTCGCTTCGGGCATTTATCATCTTACTGCCGATCGAGTCATCTTTTGCCCAAGATGGAATCAATCCCCAACGAAGCGCATTTACCAATCTTTCGCCGCTATGTTCCAAAATAACGGGAACGGTTTGAGTCGGCGCGATATTAAAACGCGGCGCAAAAAGTTCGGGATTGAGTTTTCCGACTTTGAATTCCTTTTCGATTTGTTCAGGTTTGGCTTTGCTTGTAAATCTTCCGCACATAATTCTAAATCACTTTATTATTCATTCCAATTTTCGTAGCTGAGAATCAACTCATTAAGCTCATCGCGATAAATACGCCAGTTTGGTAGAAACTTATCCATAAAGCTAAGATAGCGGTCATTGTGATGCCTTTCGATAAAATGGACTAATTCATGGACAACTATATATTCAAGGCAATAATTCGGTTTTTTTGATAATTCGAGATTGAGCAAAATACGTCCTGCTTCGATATTGCACGTTCCCCACTTTGTCCGCATCTTCCTAACTTGCCATCCTTTTAACTCGACACCAATTTTCCTTTGCCATTTCTCAATTAGCGGAGGAATCTTTTCTTTTAACTTTTCCCGATGCCATTCAGTCATTATCTTTTCGCGTTGTTCAAGCGTGCTGTTTTCGCGGACGTAAAGGTCAAGATGTGTTTTATTGCGAATCTTAACTTTGGGGTTTCCTTTTTGGTAAATGACATTTAGCAAATATCGTCTGCCTTCATAGTAATGGCTTTCGCCTGAAATATACTCACGTTCAGTTTCACGTTTTTGTTCAGCGAAATTTTTGCGATGCTTCTTTATCCAACCGAGTTTTGAGATGGCAAAAAGGCGAACCGCTTCATCTTTGACATTGAGCGGCGCGGCAATCCGCACTCTTCCAGTCGGCGGATAAACTGCTAAATGCAGATTTTTGATGTCTTTTTTGATTACATCAATCGTGATATTTCTGATAGTTATTTGATGCATTTAATATTCGCCTTTTTGTGCATCAACAATCTTATAAATTCTTTCAGTTTCTTCGATGCTTTCAATGCCAAACTCTTTTAATGCGTAATAAATTGCTCCTTTCACTTCGCTGACTTTGCCTTCGTGCGAGCGAAAATCATCTTGCTTAGTAGTCATAATTTTATTATGAATTGTATTTACAAGTTCTTCATTCTCATTCAAATTATGATAAAGTGCAGTTTTTGCCGGAGAATGCTTAATGTTTTCGGGAAGATCACCGACATTTCCTTTAGCTGCCTCTTTCGTTAGTTCGACAATTCTTTCCAGATATTTTTGATATTCATCCTGCTGAGTTTTTCTAAACTTAATCAGTTCGTCTAAAATCTGCGACATTTTCGCGTAAAACGCCGGATCAAGCGATTCTTTTCTGATGAGCAATTTCCGCAAATTATTCTCGATAGTTTCAGCGACGGCTTCTTTGCTTTTCTTGATTCCTTCGGGCAGAGAATCAACCGCATCCTTGCCACGTTCAACGATTAGCTCGACCAAAGTCAAATCGTCAAAATTTGATATGACTTGACTTTCTTCCGCACCAATATACATATCAATTAGTTGACGCATCGCGGGTTCGTAAGCCTTCAAATCAATATAATCATTACTGGCAAGTTTGACCGTATCACGGACGTTTGTGTAGTGTTTTACATCTTCTCTGATGTCGCGGATTTGGTCGGAAGTAAATCCGGCTTCGGGCATCTCTCCGGCGATATTAGCGAAAGCGCGAATCATCGAAGCGGTATATTTGTAAAGGTCAAGACGTTTCGCTTCGTTGTTTTTCAGATCGTCCTTATTTTCGGTATTGCCACAGAAATATTTAATATATTCTTCGGTAGTTTTTGATTTAACGGGTTCGCATAATCCTTTGACTTGTTCAAGTATCATTTCCAGATTTTCTCTAGCTTTAGTGAGCCGATTGCTCAAAAGTCCTTCGATGTCTTCTTTGTCGTAATTTTCAAAGGCTTCGGAAGTATAATCTTTAATTGAGCCTTCCAAACTACTGAACAAATCTTTATAGTCAATAACATACCCGTAATCTTTATCTTCGCCGTCTAGCCGATTGATGCGACAGATTGCCTGAAAAAGTCCGTGATCGCGCATTGATTTATCGATGTAAAGATACGTGGCTGACGGCGCATCGAATCCGGTAAGCAATTTGTCAACAACTATTAGAAGACGCATTTGTCCGGGTTCTTTGATAAATTTTCTTTTTGCTTCCTTTTCAAAATCTTCAACCGATTTACCGTCGAGCATCTTTTGATAAACTTCATATTTTTTTAGATTATCGGTCGGAGAATATTCACCCGTTTCTTCACCTTTGACTTTATCAATCGTCGGATTGTAAGAAGTTACGACGGCACATTTTTTTAATCCCTTACTTTGAAAGATTTCCCAAAACTTACACGCTTCGTAAATGCTTCCGGCAACGAGCATTGCCGTTCCTCTGCCACTTTCAAGACGCGGTTTGACTTCTATATCAAACAATATATCAGCAACAATTTTCTCAAGCCGTTCCTGCGAACTGAGGAGATTTTGCATCGTCCCCCATTTTTGTTTGAGTTCGCCCTTAGCATGGTCGGTCAAGCCTTTGGTTTTTACATCAAACCACTTGTCAATTTTATCTTGTGAAGTAAGACGCTGTTCGATCTTTCGTGCTTCGTAACGTAGATCAAGCACGACATTATCTTTAACTGCTTCGTCATATTTATAAGTGTGTATATAGCCGCCGAAGACTTCTATTGATTTTTGTTTGTCTTTTTTGAGTAATGGCGTTCCTGTAAAACCGATTAAAATCGCGTTCGGCAAAATCGTCGTTAGAGCCTTGTGCAATCTGCCGGATTGGGTGCGATGGCATTCGTCAATAAAAACATAAATCTCACCTTTCGGCGAAAACCCCTCGGGCAGACTCTTTTGCACTTCTTCGATAAATGTGTCGTAATCTTTATCGTCAGCATCGCCTTCGCTATTTCTGCCGAATTTATGAATTAACGAACATAAAAGTGATTCGGCTTTGGTATTTATTTTTTCGATTAAATCCTCACCGCTTTTTGTTCTGTAAATTTCTTCCCCGACACCGTAAAAAACGCCTTCGATCTGTTCGTCGAGTTCAGTGCGGTCAGTAATTATCAAAACGCGCGAATCGGTGATGCTTTCCTTGATCCATTTAGCGAGCCAAACCATTGTCAAAGATTTTCCGCTACCCTGCGTGTGCCAGATGATTCCACCTTCTTTGCGCCGCAGTTTTTCCTGTGCGGCTTTGATTCCGAAGTATTGATTATGACGACAGATTTTTTTTGTTCCGCCGTCGAAAACAATAAAGTTGTAAATAATTTCCAAAAATCTTTCTTTATTGCAAAACTGGAAAATATGACGATCGAGCAATTTTCGATTTTCTTGATCTTCAGTTGTTTCGCCAGATTCTTTCCATTTCAAATAATACTTTTCAGGCGTTTCGATCACGCCGTAGCGCAAACCCTGTGTGTCGTTTCCAGCCATAACAAGCTGAATGGTCGAGAAAAACGGGCGAATGAATAAATCCTTTTGATTATCGAGATTTTGGCGAATGCCTTCGGAAACGGAAACGATACTGCGTTTTAGTTCGATCACGCCGAGCGCGATGCCGTTGACATACAGCACGACATCCGGGCGTTTTGTGTTTTCGCCTTTGATGGTAACTTCTTCAGCGACGGCAAAATGGTTTTTGAGCGGTTCTTTCCAATTAATGAAATTTATCGTTTGATTGTTTTCGCCTATACCTTCGGAAACCTTCGCGCCGTAACGCAGAAGTGAATAAACTTCCTTGTTGATATCGTATAAATTTTTGCTTTGATCGCCGGCGGTGTTCGTGATTTCGCGAATTGCGCGGGAAATGAGATTTTCCGAAACGCCTTGTTCAATGAGATAATCGCGCAAAAGATTTTCTTCGATGTGGCTGTTTCCTGCGCGGTCGTGCCAATCACCAAGGTATTTATAATCAAGACGGTCAACGAATAGTTTTACAATTCTATTTTGAGTTATTCTTTCAATTTCGCCGACATTGCTCATATATTTACTTTGGTAAGGGACAAACTATATCTGGTGGTTTAGGACATTGTTGTTGAGTCGAAAGACAAATAAATTCTTGCTTTAAAGCATCGAGAAAGCCAGGTGTATTTGAATAATCTTTCCCGGCATTCCACCAAAAACCACCGCCTATGTATGAGGGATCATCTGCTTTGAAACTGTAATATCTTTGCATCTGTAAGGTTTTTGAGATTTTTGATGCGTTACCTTTTACAGGACAATAGCAATTTTTATCAGGACAATCTTTTGAAGCCGCTTCTTTACCTTCTGAATAACCAATTTCCCCGAATCCAATAAATTGATCTTTGAACACACATTTAAGCGGCTTTATTACTTTTGTATTTATGTCATTATCAGTTAAAAATGTATAGTCGTTATTTTCATCTCCGTTAACATAACATTTGTCTTCATAGTAACTAATTAGAACATAATCAATTTTATCAATCATTGGCTGCTTAAAATGTTTAATCCATTTGTCTAACGCATTATCTTTCCATTCTCCACAGCCAGGCATATATGAAACCGTTAAGGCAAGCGGCTTATTATTAGGCACTAAATCTATGATTGTATTTATTTTATCAATTGTTTTTTGAAAATTTCCCACAAAGTCTTCGGACAAACTATCTTTATGTTTTTCATCTGCCCATTCGCCGTTAACTTCATTTCCGACTTCCCAAGCGTCAACCAGATGGTTACTTTCGAGTTCACTAACAAAACATTTCGCCCGTTTGTAATAATCCATATTATTTCCCCTGAATTTTTTACAATCAAATTTAGATTCAGGCTTTTTATCTAATTGGTATTCTTTAAGGGCTTCCGAGTCGAAAAGCATAGCCATAATGTAAAACTTTCTGATGCCATCTTCAGTATAATCGTGAAGTTGTTTTAATTTCGGTAAATAGTCAGATGGCAAAGTTTTACGCTGAAAAACAATTCGTAATGTAATCGGAACGGAAACCCTACTAAATTTGTTTATAAAGTCAGCGACCTTAAATTCATCATCATCCAAATTTTCAATAGTCAATCCATAAATCCATTGCTTTGGACTACCTTTTTTCGGAATGACATTGTTTGAAGTTTGACCGTTGGCGAAATTGAAAGAAAAAATCACTAACGATGCGACCAAAAAAATATTGAAAAATTTAAGCATAATTTTTTACCTTGGACTTTAAGTAATTTGAAATTGGTTTGACAACCATAAAAATTCGCTAAATCGGTTAACTAATAAAACCCGACTAATTCTAATAAATGACATTTTCTAGCTTGGAATTAACACTTTCACTTTTTGAACTTTCTGCCAACTCATTTACAAATCTCAGATGCTTTTTCATTGCCTGTTTTTTCTAAGTCGTTATAGATTGTTTGAAAATTGGTTTGTTCACTAAAACACTTATCCTTATCCTTGTCTTTTCCATTACAGGCTTTGTCATAATCTTCCCAAGCTCTCTTTAAATGCCCTGCTCTTCTATTTGCCAAAGCTCGATTGATTAGAACTAAATTAGGTTTCGATTCAAACTCATCTTCATCAATTTTACCGGATTCACCTATTTCTATGGATTGTGTGTAAGCATCAATAGCTTTTTGTTGTTGATCTTTGCAGTTTGAAACATCGCCCAATTTATTATACTGGATGGCTAATAACTCGTGAGCATCCCCTTTATTATCATATGCTGAAACCATTTTATATTCTCTTCCTATCAATTCGTCATAGCCTTTAATGGCACTGTCTAAAGACTCTTTGGTATTTAATCTTTTGTTTGCTTCTGCTCTATCATAAATTACATCCAATCGCCCCCTGTTTATAATTGGAGCTCCGCCCGAAAAAGCGGCGACAACTAAAGACAGTAAAATAATGTTTTTAACTGTTCTCTTTATAAATTTCTGTGTTGTTCGTTTTTTTCTTTCATCTTCTGCTTCACCTTTTGCTTTTTTGGCTTTTTCTACTGCTTTAGTTACTTCGGTTTTCTTTGGACGTTTATCTTCAGTAGGTAAATTACGATCAAATAAATGCTTTAAAGTAGAAGCTTTTCCTTGAAGCACTAAAAATTCGGCTTCTTTTTGCGATAAATCAAAATCGGTTGTTCCAATCGGACTTGGATCAATTAAGACAACTTCTTTCCGTTTTTCATTAATAAAAGGAACATAATTCCTATTTGTAATTATGCTAGAAACATTACTAATAACTCCTTTCATAAAAAATTCAAAAATATACTTAATAACACCACCTTGAATTATTTCATAAACTCTCTTAAACCCTCTCGTCGTAGAATTAGAGTTAGCAGCGTCATCATCCAAATAGACACCGATAAAATCAAAATCAGGATTATCATTCAACCATCTCTCAGCGGGAAAATTCTGCAATAAACCTCCGTCATATATGCCGTCCGTTTTCGGTTTGAAAAATATCGGAATAGACATACTGTAACGAATGGCATCGGTCATCAACGTATCTTTGTTATCTCCATTTGAGTCATACTTAACCTCTCCAACTACTTTTTGAGCGGCGAAAACAGTAAGTCTCCTCGTTTTATCATGAAGAATTAAATTTTTCATTAGTGGTATGCCACTAAAATCTGTGTTTTTCTTATAGTTGTATTTAATTTCTCTTTCTAACCAATCTTCAAATTCCTTTCCGGGATGCAGATACCTACCAAATAGCAAAGTCCAAGGACGCAAAAACCATTTACCATCTTGAAAACTCTTGAAGGTGGTTCTGCGGAGAATATTTTCTAACTCTTTCGGCGTGGTGCCTACAGCCAAAAGTCCGGCGACGATGGCACCGGCTGAGGTTCCGACATAAGCATCAAATTTATAACCATATTCTGAAAGCACTGAAATCGAACCGACCAATGCAAGTCCTTTAACACCGCCGCCTTTCAGAATTAAAGCCGTCTTCTTTTCAGATTCTATTTTTGATTCAGACATATTTATAGATAAATTTGGGTTAGTAATAATTATCTCATTTGATAACACATAACGATTTATTCGCCTGTGCGAACAAAGTAATTTTATTTTTGGTAGAAATATTTGATTGTAAATCGTCAATTAGCAAGTCAATAATGATAAAACTTGATAATTTATATTTCTCTTCTATCTATAAACGCACCATTTATTACAAGAAACTATCATTTTAAATTTTTTAATGTTTTTTATGGTTTAGAATTTGTGTCAAAATTGCATTTAGGTTAGTCAAATACATACCATGAATTTATCTCATATTAGCCACGTTTTGCCCGTCAGCAGTTCCTGAATCATTCCTTGCATGATGACTTTACTCATCATGCCGATTTTCCATTTGTTATTTTTTTACACCATAAACAACATTTGAAGATGCGATATTTTCACGATATACGGAAACAATTCGCGGTTTGCCGTCGCGACCGATAGCTAAATCTATTGGGTGTTGTCCGTCGGCAAAACCGTAGTCGAAAAGTTTTTCGTTTGTCCAAGTTCCTTTGTCTTTGACGGTTAGATATAAAGCGGCGTTGTTAGGGTCCGAGTGCAGAATTGTCGGGCGATTTTTACTGTCAATTGCAAAAGCAAAATATGCTTGTGTTATGTTGACTTTGACGACGGATTCGAAGTTCCAGCCGATCTCTCTTTTGACGGCGTGTTGAATTTCCCGATAACCTTGTTTTTGGCTGAGAAAAATGATGTGCGGTGTTCCGTTTTGTTCAAGTGCGAGTTTGGTAAACGAACCGCTTTGTCCCTTGAGATTTTCCTTTGCCCAAGTGCCGTTGCTGTTACTGACAAAGTATTTTGCGGAGCCGCTGCTGCTTTCATAAGCGATGATGTGAATTCGTCCCGTCTGATCCATTGCGGCGGAAACTGATGAAAATCCAAAGCCCGCTGTTTGATCCACTTCCGTTACTTCAAAAAATCCGGTGCCGTCTTTTCGTTTTGCCATCAATAATCTGCCGAGCGGGTCTCTCGCATTGAAGAACAATATCGGACTGTCATTTTTATCAATTAGGATTGCAACATCCGTATTAGACGGATAGCTGTAAGTTATGACTTTGCCGCCGGAGTTTCCATCGTGAAAGATGTAAGATAATTTGCTTTCGTAGCTGTTCGATATCTGCCTTCTTTTGTTGAGCGCGAGATGAATCTTTCGTTTGGAATCTACGACAAAAGCCGCGTCGGAAAGTTGATAGCTTGCGTCCGTATCTAAAAATCTGAAACGCCAGCAGTCTTTTTCTTTGACCGCATAACGAACGAAACTTGTAATTTGGCTTTGAGAAATGAAGATATACGGCTCGTCGTTTTTATCCAAAGTAAGGCGCGTTAATCCCTGAATTGAATCTAAGCCGTAGCCGCCCGGAACGATTGACCATTCCCAGTTTTTTGAGCCGTCGAAAGGTTTTGACGAAACTGTCGGTTCGGAAACTCTGCTTTGTGCGCCGACGACTGATGCAAAAACCGCAAATAACGACATCAGACCGACGGTGAATAAAATTTTATAATTGGAATCGGTCATCTTTCTCCTGTTCCGTTTTCAGATTAATCTCGTTTTTCCCGTGAGTAATTCCTGCATCATTCCCTGCTTCACGGCTTTATATTTATCGCGCCGGATTTCCAACGCTTCGATTTCCGCATCCATCTCGCTCAGTATTCGGGCGATGGCTTTTTGTTCTTCGATTGGTGGAAGAATAACAGGTAGTTTATGCAAAACACTTCCTTTAATGCCTTGAGCCGTGCTTCCAGATGAATTATCATCTAAAATTTTCTGAAATTTTGAACCTAAAAAATAATATTTTAGGTAATCAGAATTTAGATATTCTTTTTTCGCTCTATATTTAATAACACGCTGAGCAAGTGCAATGTCTTCTCTGTCAATGGCGGCAACATTTCCAAGCGGTGCTTCGGTAGTAATAAGAACATCCCCAATTTTAGGTTTACCTCTGCTCATTGTTCTTTCGTAATCATCTTCTGCTATATATTCTTTTGAATTTTCATAATCAATAAATCCTTCACGGATATTTTTAGCTGTTACAAGAAATCTGCCATTTTCTGTTTTGTTAGGAGTTTTACCTCGATAATCAACATATTCAGCACATTTGATTATTGATTTCATTTCCCAATCTTCGGGAATAATACCGACATCGGTTTGCTTATATCCTTTCTTAATTTCGGCAACTAAGCGTTTTTTGCCCGTTAATAAAAGCTGCATCGTGCCTTGTTTGATGTTGCGCTTTTTGGTGATGAGTTGGTCTAAGGAAGTAATCAGCGCGTCCACGTCGCTCAAGACTTCGGCGATAGCTTGCTGTTCGGGAAGCGGCGGAATTACAACTTTGTATTGTTTCAAATCTCCTGTATTTAGATTGCCTTTTCCACCGCCGACTTCTAACCTTCTCATTTCTCGTTCTCCGAAAAATGATCCCATAAAAAAGCTTAAAAAGTAGGGATTAAGTTTGTTCCTTTTGGGCGTAGTTATTAGTGTTGTGAAAGTCTGACAATTATGAAACTCAGGAGGCAAAACGCAAGTAAGCCCTAAATTAGAACCGGTATGAACCGTCAAGACATCCAGTGCTTTTGCTGCTTTTGAAAAATTTGCCTTTGCAAAATCTTCAGAAAGGTAAAGCATATCGCTTCCATCAAAATATCCATCTTTGATATTAAGATTTCTAACTATTGGAACACCTGATTTACGGTAATATTTTGTAACTGATGTTGCTAATCCAACAGATATTCGTTCACAAACTTCATTTAATAATGCCGATTCCCAATCTTCGGGAATAATGCCGACTTCGGTTTGTTTGTAGCCTTTTTTGAATGTGAGTTCTGAATTTTCCATTTTCGATTCGTGTTTGCTGATTTACATTTCGAGATTTGCCGTTTTGCCGTTTAGAACATCGGTTCAAATTCGCCGTAATCACGATAAAGTTCTTCCATTAAATAATTTTCGATTCGCGCATTTCGCCAGCTTCGCGCTTTTTGATAAACATATTCGTCGGCGATATATTTCACCGATTCATCAAAATCGGCTTTACTACCGAAGACAAGAGCAATTGATTTTTTTTCAATTGTTTGATGTTCACCACTCATAACTAAGTCATACAATAAATATCTTATTAAGAACTAAAACCGCTTGATGCTAATGTTGATTCTATTGAAAATCCCATTCTGGCAAGATGCATATCAACTTTTGCGGCTAAATCTTCCGCTTTTTCGGTAACCTGGGACAGCGGCGTTTCGTAGCGAGTCGCCAACGTTTTGATTCTTTGTGTCAAATTCTGCGCGATGCGTTCGATCTCCGATTTAATCGCAGTTTCGAGTGTTGTCATCCATTTGTCGTCAATGACGAGCGTTTTAATTTCTTCAAAACCGAGTTCGCTATACTTCCGCGAAACCAAAACATCGAGTTCGCTTTTCGCCGTTCTGCTTTTTCGATTAAAGTCAGTTTCAATTTCAATCAATTCAATATAAATCTCCAAAAGTTTGTATTCATCGCCCAAATCATTGGCAAACTTAAGTTTTTTAATCCGTTCTTTAACACTTGATTTGGTCAATTTATCAGTATCTTTATCTCGTGCATCTTCAAATTTTCCGCCTTCAATATTATGTTCTTCTTCCAATTCTTCGCGCTGTCGCGTGATGTTTTCTTTTTCGGCTTCGAGATTTTCGATAAATTCTTTTTTATCCTGAAAATAACGATTGATAATCAGCTCGTGCGGAATTAAATCTTCATTAGCCTGCCAACCATCGAGTGCGATCATATAAACATCGTCCTGCATCGTTTCTGTCCAGTAAGACATCAATTGCTGATAAACATCGTATTTATCAACCAAACGAATATTGGCAAATGATTTGAGCAAATCTTCGCTGATTTTGTAAATCAATTCCTTCGGCTTGGTTTCGCCGGAAATATTTTCGAATTCGGGCGTAAATCGCGTTCGCCAGCTTTGAAAAATTTTGTGGATGTTGTCGGAAAAGGTGGTAAATTCCGCGTGATCGTAAATCGTAGTTTTGATTTCGGTATTAGCAACATTCAGATTGCTATATTTCTCGCGTTCGGACGCAGAAAACATTTCGCCTTTAAGCGTCGGGAAAACCTGCCAGTATTTTTCGAGAGCGTCAATGTCCTGATTCGGAATGCCGCCGCGCAAGTGCGCTTCGATGTCCTGTATGTCCTCCGGTTCCTGACTGTCAATATAACGCGGAATGTTTAAGTTATATTCGTTGCGCTGAATCTCGTCGTGCGAAACCATCCGCGAGTATTTTTCGACCTCGATCTGATTATTGAAAACGTCAACAATTTTATGAATATCCTGATGTCGCAAACGATTTTTATTGCCGTCTTTAATAAAACCTTTTCCGGCATCAATCATAAAAATCCCTTTGCGCGTTTCGGAATTTTCTTTATCAATAACGATAATGCAAGCCGGAATTCCTGTGCCATAAAAAAGATTCGGCGGCAAAGCAATAATGCCTTTGATAAATCCGCGTTTGATGAGATTTTCTCTAATTGTCGCTTCGGCATTTCCGCGAAACAAAACGCCGTGCGGCAAAATTACTGCGCCTTTTCCTTTGCTCTTGAGCGATTTCAAAATATGCAGAAGAAAAGCATAATCGCCGTTTTTGTCCGGCGGCGTTCCATATTCAAAACGTCTGTATGTGTCTTGATCGGGATTAAAGCCCGTTCCCCAAGATTTCGTCGAAAACGGCGGATTGGCAACTGCGAAATCGAATTGTTTGAGAGAGTTCTGATCGTGCTGATTTTTGAAAAATGGTTCGGCAAGCGTATTGTCTTGATGTATGATCGCCGTCGGATGTCCGTGCAAGATCATATTCATCTTTGCAAGCGCAGCAGTTGAGTTATCCATTTCCTGTCCGTAAATTGCAATCTTAAACGGCGTTTCATCAGCGGCTTTGAGAAGTAGCGAACCTGAACCGCACGTCGGATCATAAATCGTTTGTTCCTGACTCGTCGCATTTGCTACGCCAACAACCTTAGACATTACCCGCGAAACTTCCGAAGGCGTATAAAACTGACCTTTGCTTTTCCCCGATTCGGTCGCAAAGTTTCGCATCAGATATTCATAAGCATCGCCCAAAATATCATCGTTTTCTGCACGGTTGCGGCTGAAATCAAACTTGTCTTCAAAGATGGCGATCAGTTTAGAAACGCGGTCAACCAAGGCTTTTCCTTTGCCGAGTTTTTCTTCGTTATTGAAATCTGTGATAGTAATTACACCTTTCAAGCCATTTGCTTCGGCAAGTTTTTCAATAATTTTATTAACCTTATCACCAATGTCTGCGGCATTCTTGAGCGCAACCATATCCCGAAAACTTCCGCCTTCGGGCACTTTGAATGAAGCGAACGGTTCATTTTTATATTTGTCTGATACATATTTCACGAACAAAAGCACGAGAATATAATCCTTATACTGTGAAGCGTCCATCCCGCCGCGTAATTCATCGCAAGACTTCCAAAGAGAACTGTATAATTCGGTTTTTTTAATAGCCATAAGTTGTAAGAACACCGGGCAAAATTCAGTAAAATGCAGTTTTGTGATTTTACACCAATTCGGATTATTTCAAAAAGTTTGATTTATGTGTTTTGAGTATGGCGCAATGTTACTTATTTGCAAAGCAGGAATTAAAACTATGAATACTGACGAAGCCATTGGAACATGCCCCAAACTATGTTGGAAGCCGATACACGAGTTGTTCTAAAATCGTAAAAAAAGCCATTGAAGAAATGAAACTTGAGCCGCAATTCTTCTGATGGAGAATTTGCTCCATCTTCGCTTGCAAAAAATCTAAGAAATTGCTCGCAACATGGTTTTGTTCATCCAAATTTACCGAAGAGATTTATTGCATTCTTATTCATTTTGTCGGGACAGCTTAGATGAATTAGATGTATCAAATCTAGTCAAAATAAAACTGTTTGTTCAAACAAAAAGATATAAATTAGGCTCGAAAATAAATATCAATACCGTTAAGGATTTGCGTCAAAATATTACCTCAAATGGACAAGGTGCTTTTACTACTAAACTGCGATTTTCCGTAAGTTGCCAAAGATATTGCTCTTGAAGTAGATTTCCTAGAATCAGTTTTGATAAATGGACATCAATTAGTAGATTTTTAGTCAAATTTTGAGATGATTTAATGATAAACTAAACCTTAAATTAGGTTCAGTTTATTCGTAAAAACCTGTAAATCTAAGGGTTTCCTGTTATAAAGGTATGCCAAACTCGAATGTAACCTGATCTGGTAGTAATAGTCTTCGATCCAACTTAAGGCTTCCCCAGGCGGACATATCAGGACAACCGGAAAAAGATACTAGCTTCAGTTGGTTTTCGCCTATGAGTAATACTGTAAAAATTTTGGCAAAAAAGTGTCAATTTTGAGAAGAAAAATGACGCAAAGACTAAAATATATCAATGAATCAAAATGGATCAAAGATTATTCAAATGCTCAAGATGAACATTTGAGATAAATCAATACTATCAATAAGTTAGAGGTATCAACAGAAAATCAGCAAAGAAAAATATAGCTGAATACCCCCCAAAAGGAGATGGTTATGAGAGCAAAAACTAGAAAAGTGTTACCTAAGATTTTAATTGCTACTACTAGGGGCAAAATTTACAAACAAGATGTTAAATGCGGAAAGAAAAACTGTAAATGCGCGCGTGGCGAAACACATACTGCCTATTACTACTTTTATCGTAGCTATGGGCTATTAACGAAATACTACATTCGCAAAGCAGAATTAGCGGAGTTTAGAGAAGCGGTTGAAACAAGGAATTATATGAGAAAGCGTGGTCGAGACATAACAAAACAAACAAAAATATATCTTAAAAAACGCCGTGAGCAAGACAAGTTCTATAGACAGTTAGGTATCAAGGAAAATCCTGTAGAGCAATTTTGGCAGAGATTTAGAGAAATATTCCAGATTTTCAGTTATGAGGAATTTCAGGAGCGCGTCGAATTGATAAATGAAATAGCAGCTCAAAAAAGGAGGGATTAGCTTTTTAATTAATCTTTTGAAGGTCTTCCGGGTTTTCGATTTTCAACAAGTTTGAGATCGGATTCTTCGATCACATAATCGCGCCCAATCTTCTGAACTGGAAGTCGTTTATTTCAGATTAGTTGTTGAAAATTCCCAGCAACCTTTATCGGAAAGGTAGAGGGTGGAATTTGGAGGAACCAAAAACAAAATAATCTCAGCGGCAGATTTCTTTGCCGAAAAATTTGACCGACAAACTCTCCTCTGCTAGTTTTCAACTAATAAATTCAAATTAAAATATCAATTAGTCATAATGACCATTTGATATTTTTAGTCATAAATTTAATTAGTTATCGAAATAAACTTATGTCAATTAGGTTAGGTGGAGAACTTGAGTTCAAAGACGTAGAAATTAAAGCTTCATCTCTTGAAGCCCGTCTAAGTTTTCTTGAATTACTATGGCAAATGAAGCCAAAATTAGTTGCTGATTTGCTTCGTTTATTTACTTTTGAATCTTTACCATTGGAGATTCGTGGATTTGAAGAATCAGATAAATCAGTTAAAAAAGAATTTCTATTTTATTTGAAAAATAATTCCTTTCATTCTTCTGAATTTGCTAGATGTGATTTTAGAATCAATACTCAACAAACTCCTGTATTAGCTTTTTTTGAATATTTTTCTCAGAATCAGTCCGAATTTGAGAAGTTAGTCGAAGATGATAAAAAGAATTCATCCAAAGGTTTAATGCACTCAAACCAAGAATCAGAGGAATATCCATTAATAAATTTTACTCCAAATGCAACTGATTTTATACCAAATTGGAAAACTTTGAGATCTAAGCCTAATTCAGAAAAACTTTGTTCGTCTCTAACTGTCTGGGCTGATAAATGGAACTTGAATTCAGAATGGTGTTTGGATTTTGCTCTCATTGTTTTGAAAAATTTCAAGATTGATTTAGATGATTTATCCTTGACTGAGGAGTTTTTTGAAACAGATTCGGCTTTAGATTTTGACAGCTACGAAGAATTTATAAAAGATGGTTCAGCATGGAGACAAGCATTGTTAGATTTGAGAGTTGAAAACGCTACTACAAAATATACAACACCAATAAAACTACCTAAATACCCCGAATTTAAATTTGTCTTCCAACAAAAGATAGATGGAAAGCAAAAGAAAATATTTGAACTGAAAGAAATTTGGAAGCCGATGATCCTAAACAAAGAAGAATTTAAGGAAAAAGTAGAAATACAGTTATGGCAAAATTTTATGCGTTATTTTTCAAGTAAATCGTTTTTACTTGCTGGACAAGTTTCTGAAGTTTCTAAGAAACTTTCTGAGTTTTCCAAAGCCCTAAACAACTACATATCACTTGTTAAATCTAAATTTTCAGATATAGCCAGCGAAACAATTGAAAAAAAGCGTGGTGAAAATCATTTGCGTTGGTTAATTAATTATCAAATTCCAGAAGTAAAAAATTATACGGATTTGGCAAAAAAAGAGAAGTTAGATAGAAAGTCAATAAAGGGAGGCATCAAAAGCGTCGCCGACTTAATTGGGTTAAATCTGCGAAAGTCACAATACAATGGTAGGCGAAAAATACTTTAATTAAATAATAACTGTTTACATTAGATGGGGGACAGATAGAGAAATTTAGTATATTATCCCCCGTTTTCAAATATTTTTTTTTGAGTTTAACTAGATGGTGTGCAGCATTGCTGACACCATTTTTGTTTATTAGGAGCAATAGAAAATGATTCAAGAGATTTTACTTGCAGATGAAGCAGCTAAGTTATTAAGAGTTTCAAAACAGCGAATTTATGAATTGGCGAGAACGAATAAAATCCCGACAATTCGTATCGGTCAACGTCAATTTCGGTTTTCAAAACTAGCTTTAGAAAACTGGTTAGAAAATGGAGGTAATGTAAAAAGTTTAATCAACAGTAATAACAATGATTGATACCGTCACACTACAACATAGGATTTTTAAGCCACTTACGAAAGAAGTATTGAGCCAATATAATTGGTTACCAAAATCTTATGATTACAACGGCTCAGTTACAAGATTTATTTGTAATGAACCCAGAGGTTCACATGCTCCCAGACTGACGCTATCGAAAAGTCCGGATGGGAAATGGTATTTAATAGCAGAGGTTTCAATTCCGGCGTGGTTTTACGGCACCAACACAAAGCTGCCGACCCAACGGGATGTATTGGATTCCTTAAATGATTTGTCCATGTATGTTTCAGATAAATCACAGCTTGATTTTAATGCTAATTTGGCAAAAGTTCGTCGAGTAGATTTTACAGAAGACTTTCCGATTGGAAGAAAAAATATTATTCCAACAATCGAAAGGCTTTCAAAAGTTTACATTCCACGATTTTCTCGAACTGTTTACGATGAAAAAACAGTAGTGTTTCGGAATAAAGGACACAGTAAAAGCAAGGTAATAAAAATTTACGATAAGTTGGCTGAAATAATTGACAAAAAGAAACATATACCAAATCAAGATGAGATAAAAGATTTGCTTAGATTGGAGGTTTCACTTGTTAGTTCTTATTCAATATTAAAATTGAAAAGAGAATACGGATTGCAAAATGTTCTTGCCGAAAGTGTTTTAAGAATGGAGGTATCCAAGCCTGAAATTCAAAAAGCAAAAACACTAATTTATTTAGATTCCGAGATATATCAAGGAATCGACAAACTTGATCTACTGATTGCAAATTATGGTTCTAAATATGCTGCCACGCTTTTCGGTTTTTTGAAGTTAATCGAAGACTACGGTTTCGATTTTCATAAACTTTCATTTCTGAATTATGCAATGCGAACTTATCGAAAACATTTGAATGAGTGCAAAAATGCCGGAGTATTTCAACTAGAGAGTAATACTGTAAAACTTTCGGCATAAATCTGCACAGTTTAGAAGTATGTAGGAGAAATAATATGTTAGAAATTAATGAAAAATTTAAGAACTTACTCTCGCCTTTATCAAAACCTTCCTTTAGAGAACTGGAAGCAAGTATTTTGAAAGATGGCTTAAGAACACCTATTCAAGTTTGGAATAACCAAATTGTTGATGGACATAATCGTTACGAAATATGTAGAAAATATAAGCGACCTTATAAAATAGAAGAATTATCTTTCCCAGATGAAGATTCAGTATATGTTTGGATATTGCAAAATCAACTCGGGCGCAGAAACATAACTCCGCAAGACCAGATTGTATATATGGGAAGGCTATATAGATTACGTAAGAAGTTAGCTGGTGCCCCGATTAACAATAAAAATGCGGCAAATGCAGAAATACTTTTGCCCATTGAAACAAAAAATGAAAATAATGAGGACATTGTGTCCACGTTGAATTCAGAAACGTTAAATACTACTGCCCAAATTATGGCAGCAGAACACGGAGTAAGCGAAAGAACAGTCAGACGTGCTGAGAAGATTGCTGATGCGTTTGAGTTAGTGGATGATGAAACCAAAAGAAACTTCTTAAAAGGTCAAATCTCACAAAAAGATCTAACTAACATAGTTAAAGCCGAAAAAAATGAATTAATTATAGAAGCTACGTATGAATGTTTGGCTGGAAAAAACGCGGAAACTGAATATATGAGTGTTCAAGCCAATCATCTTAAAGACTTGACAAAAAATTTCAAGAAAAAATTCGACGAAGTCATAGGGGCAAAGATCCCAAAAGATATAATTCCGGAACCGCTTGCACGACTTTACGAACAAGGGGAAGTGTTTTTTCTTAATTTTATTAATATTTGCGACGATGTTAAGGAACAATTTGTTTGTAATTACTGCAAGGCAAAAGATTGTGAGAATTGCACCGGTGGATATGTATCAGCACAAAAATACTGTTTACAAACAAAAAATGATAATAAATAGAAAATTACTTTTTATTATCATTTTTTGGTGGTCTGCCGACTTTTCGGTTTTCAACAAATTTAAGGTCTTCTTCTTTTATCACATAGTCTCGCCCTATTTTTTGGGCAGGAAGACGATTTTGCCATATTAACTGTTGAACGCGCAAAACACTTACGCCAAGTTTTTCGGCAGCTTCTTTAGTTGAAATCAAACTCATAGTTTGAATTTACAATTAATAAAAAAGTAAGTCAAAACTTATAATAAATTGACAAACTATAAGTTATAACTTATAGTTTTTTAGTGGAAGGTAAATAAAAAGACCTGCTAAAGTTCGCACCTTTAGCAAGTCTTTAGCCTTTCAACAATAAATTGAGGAAGGACTATTAGTGAATATGAGTTTAACGAATATTGTTTCATTTGAGCAAGTAAAAAGTAAGAAAGAGAAAAGACAATTATGTTGTAATTTACGCCAAGCCCTAAAAGTTATTAATTCAGAGTATCAAAGAATTGATTGGGAAGACCGAGATTTTTTGAACAATGTTTTAACCGAGATTTTAGAGAGTTTAGAAATATCGGAGGAAATCTATGCCGATAATTAAACGCGGAAAAGAAACTTGGCAGGTTCGGATTTTTCTTGGGCGTGATGCAACGGGAAAAACCCGATTTTTTAACGAAACGGTTAAAGGCAAGAAGAAAGATGCTGTAGCATTAGAAACAAAAAAGAAAAGTGAATTGAATGCGGGAATTTCTATTGAACATTCCAAAATCACAGTTAATGAATATTTCGATAAATGGTTTGAAATTTCGGCGAAGCCACGTTTGAAAGAGCGCACTTACGAAGACTATATCGAATATATGAAGCGGTATGTGCGCCCGATGATTGGCAATAAAACCTTATCTAAAATCAAACCGCTCGATATTCAGGCAGTTTATACTTCAATGACGAACAAAGGACTTTCGCCGCGCACAGTGCGTTATGCTCATTCGGTTTTGTCATCGGCTTTGAAACAAGCCGTAAAATGGCAGATACTTTCTATCAATCCAGCAACGATGGCGGATTTGCCGCAGAACCATCGTAAGGAAATGAAAGCACTTTCGCCCGAAGAAGCACGGCAATTTTTGAAAGTAGCAAAAGAAGATAAATGGTTTGTTATTTTTTCGATGGCAATTTCGACCGGAATGCGCCCGGAAGAATATCTCGGCTTACAATGGAAAAATGTTGATTTTGATCGCGGCACGGCAACAATTGAGCGCGTCTTGGTTTGGCGACGAAAAGGCGGCGGTTGGTCTTTGCAAGAGCCGAAAACCTCGCAAAGCCGTCGAACCATTCCTTTGCCTTCGACTTTGCTGAAAGATTTGAAAATGTATCGGAAAACGCAATTAGAAGAACGTCTATCACTCGGCGCGGCTTATCAAAATAACGATTTTGTTTTTGCAACAGAAATCGGAACACCGATCTTACCAAGTAATTTAATGCGTCGGCATTACAAACCACTTTTGAAAAAGGCAGGACTTTCAGAAAAAATTCGGCTGTATGATTTACGCCACACTTGCGCGACTCTGCTTTTGGCGGAAGGAGAGAATCCGAAAGTCGTTTCGGAAAGACTCGGACACGCAACAATCGTCTTAACGCTTGATACTTATTCCCACGTTCTTCCAACAATGCAACAAAGCGCAACCGACAAATTGGAAGACCTTCTATTCAGAAAAAAAGCCAAAAAATGAAATTTGTTGCACAGATGTTGCACAACAAGCAAAAAGGGCATCCTTGTGGATGCCCTAAGTTGTTGAAAAATATGGTGGCTTGGGACGGAATTGAACCGCCGACACGCGGATTTTCAGTCCGCTGCTCTACCAACTGAGCTACCAAGCCGTTTTTCGTGTGTTTTGTAACAGCACGAATTTGT
>Ga0075152_10000997_pt1 | contig 20552 bp, 29 predicted proteins | sample JI61114C2DNA_FD_70964 | JGI IMG/M metagenome (GOLD analysis project Ga0075152, IMG submission 70964) | Wastewater effluent complex algal communities from Wisconsin, to seasonally profile nutrient transformation and Carbon sequestration -... | ecosystem: Engineered > WWTP > Effluent > Algae...
ATTACCCAGAACACCCGTGGATCCTTCCCACTTAATTTCCTCCCAAATGCTAAGATTCCTGCTGTTGGTGGTCATCCCAGCAACATTATCTTCCTCACTTGCGATACCAAGGGAGTACTGCCTCCAGTATCCATTCTCAGCAATGAGCAAGCATTGTTCCAGTTCCTCTCTGGCTATACTGCAAAGATCGGTGGAACTGATTTGACATCCAAATCACCAGAATCGACCTTCTCAGCGTGCTTTGGCGAGATCTTCCTGCCACTCGATCCAGTCATCTACGCTAAAATGTTCTATGAAAAGATCCGCCAGCATAAGGTCAAGGTCTGGTTAATCAATACAGGGTATTTTGTGGCTTATTTAGATGGACTGGAGGACAGTACGGAGTGGGTAAGCGCATCTCCATGCAGCATTCCGACCTTATCGTTCATGCCATCCATGAAGGACAGCTGGACAATGTGGAAACGCGCAATCTGCAGTACTTTAACATGCAAATTCCAAACAGTGTACCTGGCATCCCAGAAGACTTGATGTACCCCGAACGAGGTTGGGCTTCCAAAATCGAATATCAATAAGCTTTGTCCTCGCTGGCTTTGGAATTCATCAATAACTACGACAAGAAGTATAAGGGCAAGTTGGGAGAGTACTCCAGTGCTGTAGACTCTGGAGTTCCTAAGATTTGATTTGCATCGCAATATGGGGAATGAATTATGCCAGTTGGCACCTACCGACACAAGCCTTTAGGAGCAGATTGAGCTGTACCAGCGCCGCGATAGCCGACTCAAACTATCGCTAGACCGTCTGCGAGACCTCTCGAAGTACTATATGGAGAGTAACGACATGTGGATACTGTAGCAAGAAAGATCAAATTCGAAGATAGCTACTTGGTGGATATGCTACTGAGCCTCAACCAGCTCCACATCGTGGAGTGTCTGCGAAGGCTCTATGGTGAACAGAAGAAGGAATTCATCAAACAGCTGAAGTAACTCGATTTCGAACAGATCGACACGGTACCAATTTAAGGCAATACAGTTGTACTTCAACGCCATTAAGAACAGGGAGGTTCGACATCAATACGAACGCTTTTCGGGGGAAGTCATTGATCGTGAGGCACTGGACAAATAGTAGCTCAGCACCCTGGGAATGCACCTGCTAGAGACTGGGAAAGTTGCCCTGCTTCTGTGTTTGGAGTGTTTTGGGATGGGAAGCGAGCCAGGGAAGGAACTGAGATTCCTGAAGGAGCTACGCATGGAAAGTAAAAAGTGCGCGTTGCAGCTTTGTCTTGAAAAGGTTGTGAATTTGTGCCGCCGTCAGGCGAAGATCACAGTATTGCTGGTGGTAGACCACCGTTTCATGCACAGTGTCCAGGAGTGGTTACAACAGCACCACTTTAATCACTGCACGATCATCTTGAAGGAGTACGTAATGAGTAGTAGATTCAGAAACCGTCAATTCCCATCCTAAGCGAGGCTGGTCTTGTACTATTCAAGGATTAATTGTCCTTTGGGTTTTGGGATGGGCAAGGGGACATCTTATTCAGTCTCAAGAACATTGGAGTCTTTGAATAATTGAGAGAGCATTAAGTCGAATATGTTCATATTGCCAATCTCTATGACCTGCTGGAGAGACCATGCGAGCCTTTGCTTTTGGGATATCTTGAAAAGAGTGGCTCAGATGCTGTTTCCAAAGTGGTCGATACACATCGAACTATCGACCAGCAAGATAGGGCTCGATACCTAGTGTCAAGCAATCACCAGAAGATTATAGTGAGACCAGCAGGGCCACTAAATCCTTTTCTTCGTGGTCTGACCTTCGCAAAAAGCACCTTGTTCCGACTAGATTACCTCCAAAACAAACTCTTCGGTCAGCTAAAAGCGGCAGTCTCCAAGAAGTAAATATGCCAATTATGCAGCATGGAGTGTCAAGAGGTCAAATTCTCTTACTTCGATCCCATCACTCATCGCTATATCTTTGATAACCGGCCAAATGCACTGTTGTTTGTCCGTGGGCAGGGAGATCTCTTAGTCGGGGACCGCATTAGCTTCGTTGGAATTACCCAAGAGGGCTTCTTAGATATCCAATTGAATGGCAACGCTGAAGCAGCCCTCTCCGCCTTCTTCAAGAGGCAGCTGTGCATCAACAACACTCATGAGCATGATGAAGTGGAGATCTCCCCACTGGTGAGCTACGATGGGCACGAACGGATCGAAGAGATAAAAAACTATCTCCGGACCTTCCCAAATATCGGCTACCCATTGAAGATATAGGAATAGTACGTGGATAATGGCGATGAGTAGACCAAATTATTTTGATCACGGCTTCTTTCCAGATTTTTTATTACGGGCAGGGTTGGCACTGGAGGGTTTTTTGCGTTGTCCGGGGGCGACCTGCTTTGATTTCTTGGGTTCTTCCTTCGGCGGTTGTTCATATAGTATTTGCTTCTTTGAGACTATCCGAGGCTTCTTTGGCGGAAGCACCTAGTCACTGTTCTGCTCTTCCTTCTCCTACAGTTCTTACTCACTTTCGGCATTGTCGGTCGGAATTAGTTCATTCTCGGAGGAGTCTTCCTCGATCTTTTAGTCTTCTTTCCTGTGCAACTCAGGTTCCTGCCGGAAGTGATGTTACTCTTGCTGTTTAGGCTTTGTGTAGGGTTTTTAGACCTCCTCTTTGGTCTCGTGACCCATGGCATCAATCTTGCCGGGATTTGTCGTGTTAGGACTCGCAAGATTCGGACTCAGTTTATACTTCCTCTTTACTGGAAGCTTCTGAACCATCTTGACTTAATGCTCATAGTCAGTCCACTCCTCATCGTCTACCTATATGATTCCTAAACTCTCAAAGTCCAGTTCTTCATCCTTAATCTCTTCGATTTTCATTGTTGTTGGATCGTTCTCTGGTTGATCAAAATGCTATTGTGGGAGAGCGTCTTCTACAGCCGGTGAACTACTGTGCCAATTCGAAGGGTAGAAACAACACTTGCTCCGGAACTGTTCGAGGTGTTGGTCGATAGTTGCGAATGCCTCCTTCTCCAACCAATAGACTAGTATGTCATCAGGCAGGTTCAGGAAGCTAGGATCCCTTGCAAATTATTCGTTCGACTTATCTTCAGAACAAATTTCAGAACATTCTGCAATGGCCTCGGTCTCTTTGAGGAAATGCTCGATGTTGGCAGACAGGTTACCGAAGGTCTCAGATTCTTCCCGCATTTCGAAATCACCCTCCTCTGGCAGCTGGAAGCTAAAGAATGAGCTTGAAATGATGTTGTTAATGCTGCGTTTCTGGGAGTTGTTTCGACGGCGGATAGTCGTTCGCATTTCCTTGCAGATCCCCAGCTGAATTATTGCTGAAGCCTTCTGGCTCACAGCCTCACACCAATCGCTTTCCAGTTCTTCTATCTTGATGAACTGTTCCTTGAGGGGAATGCTCCTGGCTCGGAATAGAGAAACGCAACTGCTGTCCTGGTATTGGAAAGTCATGCCCACTGCCGATGCGTATATTCGGAGACCATAGATGCGATCACAGTGCTCCGCCGAAGACATGAGGTTGGCGAGGATTGGTTGGAGCAGTTAATGCATCTTTTCTGCATAACAACTCTTGTATCTGCACATATCAACTCTAGCGAAATCTTCGAATAGCTGACAGCAGGTCTCCCGAACGAATCCCCAAGGCGAGCCAAGATATCCAACCAAGGCTGCCCATAGTTTAATGATTTATCGGACTCGCAGATTCAGATATGCTGGGTCGTTAGTCTTTAAAAAAATGTCCTTTGATAGGTCTATCGACTCAAGGTCTGCTTCAACCGATAAATTCGACTGAAATCCCTTGTAGGACCTTAAGAATCGTTTGTCAGCAGGCAGTATATGCTAGAACACCTTGGTAACCATGAGCAAGCAGTTGAGTTGAACTCTCGCTTCCTTGAACTGTTGGAGGTGCACTCGGAGGATCGGCAGTAGACAACGAGCCAGCAGCAAGTCGTATTGGTTGATTTGAAGCTGTTAATCACCGACCCGCTATCGGCCCTGAGCATATGCGTCCAACAAAAACCGGACGATACAAGTTGATTCCACCCTATTCTTTGAATTCTTGCTTTCCGATAGGTTTATCAATGCCCTTCCCAGTCTCACAATGAAGCCACTCTCCAGCATTCTATGCAACTGTCCAAACGGAACTTGTCGGATCAGTTCAGCAGCAAACGAAAGTTTCTCTGAAAATAGTTCACAGCTCTTGGCATAAAGCTTTGAATCGAACTGCCGAACCTTGAACTTGTTGATCTCGCGATTTTCTGTTGTCGGCTCAGTGTTGCAGACCAAGCAGATCTCCAAGAACATTTAGGTGCCGTTCTGCTTCAGAAGGAGTTCAGTCAGAAGCTCCTTTGTTTTCTTGTGTGCCTTCCCCTTGACTGTGTACTGGTCCAGCAGAGTGTTCACAACCTTGTTCAACAGTGGTGGTTTGATCCAGCCATCGCACCGGGTGAATAGCTCATCCAACACCACGAAAGTCTCATCGTGAGTTGAATGGGGAACACTCTCCAAGAACCTTTCCAGCCACGCATCATCAGCTCGACGACATAACCTCAGCACCTCCACCAACAATGCCAGCTCCTTCAGATTGAGACTATCAAACGATGTCTTTGCGACGATTTTGCCGATGATGTCGTCCACAAGGTCTGAATCTTAGTCTTGCTTTACAAAAGCCTTGAGCACTGCAATGAGGCAGCTCAGCAACCTATCAAAAGGCAGAGTGGTCTGATTTAAAGCGAAGTTGACAAAGTAAAGCAACGGTTGGATAGGATAGGAGCAGTTCGGTGGCATGTCTTTTTGGTAGAGCAGCTTGACAATCTATAGGATTTGGTCAAGGCTGGTAACGTTGACGTTGGCAAGTTCATGTTCGCAGAACAGCACAAGGGTATCATTAAGCCATTCTGTCAACCGACAAAGTTTTGTGCCTTTGACACTGCAGAGGTATTTTGTTTTGGTGGTATCCCAGCAACGCTGAAAGTGAAACAAAACAGCCGAGTTGTTACGGTCCTTGGGAAAAAGTGGGCCCTTCCCTTCGCAAGCACCAAGCATACTGCTGATGAAGGAAGGTTGGATGTCGAGGTCTCCAAGGCACATTCCAATAACCTTCTCAGCGATGCGTAGTACGTACGAACGGACCTCGTTGCTCAGTTCGATGAGAAAGATATTCGGCAAGACCACTTCTTGGAATAGCAATCGGCATATGTTCCGACTTAATGCAGGCACCAAGTTAAGAATACTCTCCAATAAGTGGTGGTGATGATCCATGACAAGCTTGCTGCTGTAACCGGGTGCTGACCTTGCCTGCTCTTCTTCCATGCTTATTCCTAGCCGACAGCTCAGTGGGTTGTAGTGCAGGTTGGTCTGTCCTTCATGTCCGGGGTACGTGCTGATGATTGATTTAATCAGCTGTGGCAGATAGCTGCCTATCGAACATCCTAATGATTCGAGCACAAACTCCAAAGCCTTGATCGCAGCGACCTTGACTGGCTCGAACCTGTCATACATGGACTTGATAAGGAAGCACATGAGTGGTTGGTTGGTTACCAGCAGGGCTGTGTAGAGATCATAATGCTTCAACTTTGGGTCGATTGTAGTGTTGCCTGTGAAGTAAGCCGCTGCCTTGTGGTATGCCAAAATGCGATCGTGCACCATGGATGGGTGGCTGGTAGCATCTGCAATGAGCAATTCTATCTTGGCGGCACGTAATAGGTTCTTTTTGTTGTTACTCAGCAAGGAGGCCCCATTCCCCCATCCAAACGAAAAGATGTCGACGTCAACTGGTCTGCTTCTGTTGCTCTCGGTCAAAGTCTGGTCTTTTCGGCTATGGCTGTACGCAACTGAAAGGGCCTCGGAAGTGCGTGCAGCTTCATACCGAGTCAGAAATCCCAGACTCACCTTCTTCAAGAGTTCGACGGCCTGAGTAAATCTTCGAGCACTAATCAGTGATAGTCCTAAAAGAACATCGGCTTCTGCGGCCTCATCTTCCCTGGATGTCTTCTTCATGAGATGCGAAATGTTCATAAGTTGTGTGACATGCCCAGCTGGTGGTATACTGTTGGGTGGGTAACCCCACACCTGCACCCTTTTTAGTAGAGTTCGCATGAGGTTATTTATGCTGCTTTCAAAGCCTGTTCGTGATCGTTACAGTTTGAGTCCTTGCTGCTGCATGTAGGATGATAGGTGCTGATGCTTAAGCAGAAAGGTCAGTTTGAACCCACGACTGAAGGCAATGGCCTCTACAATGCAGCTCCCATTCCGTTCCGTTGCTGCCTTAAAGCTAGAGTTTAGCATTTTCTTGTATTGCTGTAGGTCATGTAGACATGCCGATTCTGCCAGCAGAAATTGTAGTAGATCTCCGAAGGGACTATCCTGGACGAGCTCAATTGAGAAGTGCTTCAGCTAGCCCAAGCTGTACTGTCACAAGCATCTCCGACCGGAGTCCAATCGCCAGCGATAGTTCTTGATCTTCCTCTGTAAGCCGCTGACTCAGGTGGCTTCGAGTACGTCGCTCAAACTCCTCCAGCCGGCTATACTCGCTGATCTGGAACTGGTTGCTGCGATCTGCGAATAAGACTTCGTGAAGGAGCTGATTGCCCCTAAGCTACTACATTTAAATTTTAGAATATCAGCCGGTTCCGCTGGAAGGGCGCTCGGTGAACATCGCATCCAGCATTTGCTTGTAGTTTTTGAAGTGCTCGGGAGACAGCTTCTTCTCGAGCTCACCCAAAGTGCTTGCCAACTGCGCTTAGCTATCCTTATCACCATTCTTTATCAGAAGAGTCAGGAACCAGCATTTGTTCGTCAGATCGAGGTCGTGCTGTAGGATCTCCCGAGCTGCCGTTGAAGCCTCGTCGCGCTGTTTCAGACGATACAGCAGCAGACACTTCCCTTGAACGAAGAACGCATATGTTTTGAAGTTCTTCTCCGGGATCTTATCCCAAGCCTCTCCGGCCTTCGCACAAAATTGTCGAGCTTTGAGAAAGTCATTAGCGAAGATATGGTGCCAACATATCCTTGTGTAACTGTAGGCGATGTTCACCAATACCGTCTTGTTATCCGGCTCGAGTTTTAGTGCTTCTTCAAAAAGCTGGATGGCTTCGCTGGAGAGTTTGTGCCCCTTATCGCTTCTCCGTTCGCTGGCGAAGTACACCTCACCGAGCTCCTGTAGAAATGTTGCAATTTAGACTGGGTGTGGCTCTGCCATCATTCTTAATACTTTTAGGGCATCCTCCCCGTATTCTCGAGCCCGTGTTAAGTCCTTCGTCTGCAAGAATCCCAAGGATAGCTGCTTCTTAATGTTGGCGGCAATATTGAGCTACAATTCAGTTTAGAGCCTCGCGACACGATCGAGCTACATTAGGGCTTTTTGCCTGTCCTGTGGGTTGAGTTTTGATCGCACCACAAGATGATAGAGTGCTGTTGCATTGTCTGCATTCAAGTGTGGCTTTAGCACTTCAAACCTAGGTTCCTTCTGAAGAGTGTTGCTGAGTGCTTAGAATGATTGCTTATTGAGTGTCGAGAACCACCGGGTTGTGAGCCTCCAAACTCGGCGCATCCAGTATCGATTAAATATCGATATAAGCAAAATTGTGCTGCAATGCTAATGGAGAAAGGCTTGTGTGAAAATCGAGTTCTCATAAGAAGGAACCAGCAGCTACGGCGATGGATTAGGAGAAGCGAGTCATTGTTTATCCTTCAAAGGTTTCGTCGTATCGGCCGGGTTATTGCTTGCAGCTCCTTCGGATGCTGGTCTGCCGCCCACCTGCTTGCTCTTCTTTTGCTCTTCGAAACGGGTAAATGCCTTGGTGATTTGTTCTGGAGTCAAACCATTGTTGCGCAGGAATGAAGTCTTGGTTTCGTTGCTGATGCCGGCTACTTATGGACTTCCCAGAAATTTGATTGCTGTCTGTACCAGCTTTTCATCTTCAAGCTACTGCTTGTTCGGTTGCTTCTTCGGCGTAGTTGATTATTTGGTTTGACTGCCACCCATCCCAACAAAATTATAAGGTAGTAACGGTATGCTTGACACGGTAGATGTCACCACCAGTTGAAGTTACACCTCGAGAGTGTACGCATAATCAGTAAAAGACGATGTCTTCGTCGACGTCGTATAGCAGCTATACGTCAGGATCTACCTCTCGAAGCTTGCTGTACAGAATCGGCTTCGGCTGATTATTGCTTATCGGCTCCTTCATGGCGTTGGCTACTCGCTTCGTCCTGCATGAAAAGATTTATTCGGGAACGTCTCGAATCTCTTCTTCTTCAGACCCCAGTGAGTCCGCCGTTGGTTCCGAATTGTCTAGGTAGTCTATTCGTTCCTACAACACCTCGAATTCGGAATCAAACCGAACTTCCCGGCCCCCCCACTCGATCGGTTGCCTTTCAGCAGCTTGCAGCCGGAAGGAGCCTGCTTCCAGTTGCCAAGCCAGCGCATTTTGAAACCGAGCAAAGGGGTTTTTGGCCTTCAGCTCTTCATGCTTTAGTGTTTCATTCATTTTATTATTATATCCTTGCGGCCTAAAATGGTCAGGGCGTCTCCTGGTCTCAGCTGCCTCTCTACTGTCTCTGGACTAGGCTGTAAGAGTGTTACCCGCCACCGCCGTTCTAGCAGTTATCGGCTACTGCTACCTTGGAAGAGAAATGCAGGCCTAACAGCAGTAAGGTCTAGCTCGCATTCGATTAACATCACAATGAGTTAAACTATTTGGTCTGCGAGTTCACAAGCATCGGATTAAAGCATATCAAGAAGTTAGTCAAATAGGCCGACGGAATATCTCAAAACCCGAAATGCTTGTTGAAGTTATTCCGGATTTCTTGTACCTCTGCTTTTCGGGTTGGTTCGGGGAGACTGCCCTGCTATTTCTGGCATATCCCGCACCTCACTCGGTCGTTTTTGGAGAGTCTCTCCCAGCATCCCTACTCGATGAAATGGCCGCACGAAAGTTACCGGATTCTTTCAATTAAATGTCGGTGCACGCAGCATCGCAACAATGCCTCTTGCGAAGATTATGTGTAGAAGTAGCTGTGCTTCTTGAACTTTTCGATCTTCTTGGGGTCGATTTGGTTGCCTTTGACGACATTAATGTAGCTCACAACAAAGAACTCCCTGAAGTAGCGTTAGAGGTCCTCCGGGGTGTGCATCTGCTCGATCATCTTCTTGTAGCTGTTGAGGATACTTTCGATGTACTCCTTGGTGTGTCTTGCACGGATGTCGCTTCGTCGACTTTTATCGTTCAGCAGCTCCTTCAATTCCTCAGAACCCTTTTCCATGAGAACCTTCCGAAGCCTGTAGGCTTACTCCAACTTCTGCTTCATGTGTGCGATGATGCTTTGAGATCTGTACTTTTATCCGTCGAGTATTTTGATTGTTGCTTAAAACTCACGTTTATTGGGTTCGAACACCCCATTGCACGTGTTTGCTGAGGTGTCGATAGTGTGAGTGAATTTTCCACCGTAACACTCGAAGACAAGCTTCTGGGTAGGCTGCATCTTCAATGTGAACTCATAACTTCCCTTGCTATTTGGCAACCCATTTGTAACAATAATTTCTTTGACCAACGTCTCCTCTTCTTCCAAGTCTTTTAGATGCTCCTCTATGGTTCGGATGCCCATCTCAAGCTCCTTATTTGATGTCAGCACTGCGTTGTTGATGATATTTTCCAGTGGCTGGCTCTCACTTGAGTCCTCGAGACACCTTTTAATAATGACTGCCTGCTTGTAAAGCTCTAGGTTATATTGGCAGTCCCGGACATCCAGCTGCTTGCAGATCAGCCTACGGTTCAGAAAGTTAGCGAGTGCTATCCTCCTTGAGTCGATGTTGATCTTCACAACCTTCTCATCGTTCCCTTTCTCCTTGATGATGTCGAACAAGCGTGTACGGAAGCCACTTTTCTGCTCCGTTAGTTCCTTTTTATGCACCAGTATGTTAGACTTTTGGAAACAAGCGAAATCGTTTAACTCATCGTAACCGTTCTTGCCGAAGATGAGCTCGAACATTCGCATGTGCTCTTGGTTAATGTCCAAGCTCTGCCCCAGCAGGTCATGTGCTTCGGACTCCATCTTGCACAGCTTGTCGAAGATGTCTTTCAATTAGTCTTACTCATCTATTTTGTTGTACATGAAGATCAACCTACTACGAATCTGTTGCAGATCGAATGTCTTACATATATCCTTTATGAGGTCCTTGAATTGCGCTCCTCTGTTCTCGCACAGACATCCCATTGTTATCACGACCACTATTGCTCGAATCTTTTGTGCTTTTTGCAGAAACACGTCAGTTAGCAACTTCAATTCAGGACGAACTGGTTCCAAACCGGGGGTATCGCATAAGTAGATATTTAGCTCCTCTTCTAAGAACGGCTCAGGCATTTCTGTACAGCTCTTCATGTTGTTGTGGCCGATCTGCGGGTGGGGTCTCGGTTCGTTGGAGTTGCTCTCCCGGATAAATCTGCTTCCATCTAACCTGACAGATTCGAGGGGAACCCCGAGCAAGTGACTAATGATCGTTGATTTGCCTGATGCCATCGGTCCGACGAATGCTACAAGCTCTTTCTTGCCCACTTCACTCAGTAGCTGCTCGTTGTTGCTAAGCAGCTTGTACAGTTCTTCGAATTCCCTCTCCAGCTTTTAAGGCTAACCCTCCATTTTCTTAACTCTAATTGTATTCGAGTGTGTAATATAGGAAGCCCAATCAATGACATACAGAGCAATCACTTGATATCTAAAGTTACTATTCCATATGAGTACAGCTGTGGAAATAGAAAGCAATGGGGAAGTTCATAAGGAACACGCAAAGGAACCGAACCCATTCTCTTAAGCGGATACTGAGTCGACTCCAAGCATCGTGCGAAATCTTGAACAACCCACCGAAAGTGAGTGCCATCCTTCATTGAAATCCAGGATGAGCGACATCATTCTTGGATATTCAACGCAGCTCTACGAACAGTAACTGGAGATCATTAGAACCACCAGCCGTGTAGTTACGGAAGACGATTGGAAGCAGAACTCCATTATCCCCACAGGACAGGGGATGGACAGCCACACCATTGTCCCCGAACCTGTACAGAATTCTCGAAGGCCATGCCACAGCGCAAAACACAACCATCAAGGTCGGTCGTTACCTCCTAAGCACATTCTCGCTCCGACTGCCCAACGATAGAATACGTTCGAAATTCGAAATCTCCATTGCGAGAAGCATTACTTCAGAGCGATCGCCAAATTTGGCAAGCAAAGGTAGTCTTTAGTGCGCTACTCAGAACCTTGGAGGTGGCTAGCCGTCGCGACAATATTTTAGTTCTCCGAAAGAAGGCGATTAGTGGTTTGGCAAAACTGCTCATGGGCTGCGTGACCAGCCAAGATACCCTTGTGCTGGAATTCCGTTGCTTAGTACCAACCTCCTGCATTCAACTCACTCTTGTGGAAGGAGTAACTCTCATCACTACTCTAGAGCAACAAGCAATTTGAGTAGACAACGAAAGCCTTCAGACATTTCCTCTTTGCCGAAGGAATTTTGGACTATCGGTCAGGTATATAGCTATGCCTGCTGGTCTCAAAAGAGAAACAGTTGATGGCCAGCTTCAAATCGCGACTGAGTTCTACTTCAAGGGTAAAGGATCCGATTGAATCACTGGCCGACGCGATCTACCTCAGCTCGCTCCTCGCCAAAAAGTTCCAGCTACTGGAATCACACGGAACTTGGTGCGAAAAATCAGTAGAATCTTAGGTATTTCGACAAGTTGGCCTCTGGTAGGTGTACCTCAGAAGGCATGAAGCTGCAGATCGGAAGTGGTAACAACATCGCTCACAAATCCTCCAACGCACCGATCTAGATTCCTGCCGGTAATTGTTGAATGCAAACCAAGGGCTTATAAGGGACTTTCGGCTCGAAGAAGTGAAAGTTCGGTTGTTGAACCTCAACGATGATGTGGATCCCTGGGGTAAGCTTCAAGTTATGAGCTGTTATCTCAACGAAGTTGAGAGAGTCGTCAATAAATACGCGAGTGGTCGTAGTCGGTAGGAAGTACGTGCTTGTCTGTTTCCTGCCGTTGTAATCGAACTGCTAAGGTGGCCTATAACCCGCCTGTGGACCAACATCAACCTCTTAGACGATTACCTAAGGCTCACGGATCTGGACAATGAACGTTGTAGGTTAGCGCTCATAATCGTACTTCAACCTGTTATCTTAGCTCGCCGCAGACTACATCCAGGACTGCTGGAAGCCTTGAACAATGATAACAAACGAAAAGATGCCACATGGCTTTGACGTGTTCACTTTCAAACGAATAGTTAACTACAACATATCTACTTCGCCGGTCCTAGCTCCGATTGAAAAGGATTCATAAAGGACCCGTTCCGACCTCACAACGGTCTCCTCTATGGGCAATTACAGCGGCCCCTGTTAATAACAACCCAAGAGATCAATTCTAATTATCAATGGTGTTGTTGGAGGCAGAACGTAACATTTGGCGCCGGTTGATACCGCCAACACACCCAAAGAATGCCCAATTGTGTGGTCTGGTTATGACGAAAGCATATTTCGGAGTCGATTACGACACATCGCCTATGAAGCATTTTTAATGGGGTAGGGTTAGCGTGAAGACTGCCCTTTCAGCACCGACAAAGTTCTAGCGATGGAAGTGGTTTGGTGGCAATGCATGCTCTGAAAATATCACTAATTAATTTCCTGACGGCAGCTCTGCATGCGATCTAACCAAGGGAAACAACCTATCGTCGGATGTCAGCAACGGTACCATCGCTTTTAATCCAACAGCCCACATTGACAGCGTAAACAGTGCCTTATCGACAATATATCCAGCTGGCATGAGATGCGGCTCTCATCCTCCTCAGGAAAGTATCATCCTTACAAATCAACTGATCATTTTTCGATGGGCTTGATAGCATCCAGTCATCGTACTTTTCTAAATCTCAGTCGTTTCAACTGATTCACAGTCACCGGTAAACACAATTCAAAAGCAACCATTTCGTTGGAAGTTAACTTGAGAATGGATGTTGTCCCTCTAAAGTCATCTCCCTCCCAATCCCACTTCGAAAAGTCTTCGGGGTTTGAGGCTTGAGGATACATCGCTGAATACTACGCATCTCACACTGAGCTAAACCACTTCTCTAACTATCAATGACCGATCGTGAGATGACGTTGCCTGATAGTTCAGTGAAGGCATCGGTATAAATCGTCGGTTGGCTATCCCGAGTTATAATCAATAAGATTAACACGTATCATGTTGTCAACCGAGTCGACCAGTAAGGAGCACCGTATCATCGGATAGTGCGGAAAGGTGGCCATGGACGAGAGTCACTTCGATGCTTCAGATTCTGAGGATGTATCATCCATAGAGATCAGCACGCCACCCAAATAACAGCGTAGCTCAGCGAAAAAGACTCGGAGGCACCATGGAGAGGGTATTTCAAGCCAGCGTTCAGGCCACTGGGACGAAGACGAGAACCGGAAATACTTTTTGTTCCTTCAAGATCACCACACCAACTTTTAAAGGAAGAACCTGCGCAGATCGGAGAAGATCTTCAAGGTGATGAGTCGTTACCTGGGAACTCGGACTGCAGACCAATGCCGAAGCCACCACCAGAAGATGGAGAAGAAATGCCTGAGCTTCCAGAAGATACTCGAGCACCTCGCAGAAAATTACAGTGACTGTGTTCTTCCACGGCTACTAACCAAAGACGGTAATACAAGGCCACGTCGAGATTACGTTCCTCGGGTATTCCGTTCTGACCCCACTTCAAGCTCGCAGGATCAGCTGAAGGAAACGGATAGCCCCATAACGGCAACTACCAACGATTAAGAGGAGTATGTGATGCCGTCGCTTTTGGAGCCCCTTTACAACCTACCAACCAGCCTGGAACACTTCAGTCTCAAGCTGAGGCTCATGAACTCCACATGAAATGAACCTTTTCCATGATATTCTTTCCGCTCGGGTGAATGTTTTCTAATTTTGAGACCACGCTGAATGGGCGTAATTAGCCAAGCAATATATCTTCTCTGGGTAGCATCACTCGAAGTTTTGGGAGGGTGCCTGCAGGCTGTAGACTCCAACTTGACCGTTAGCTGAACCCACGGCAAGGTATTCTGTTGAACGGCTGAAGGCTGCAGCAGTCGGATAGTTCAGTTTAGTGTGTAGTCCCGGCCAACTGTTCAGTACACTCATGTCCCTTACGTCGAACAACCTACAAGCATTACGTTTCCATCTGGAAAACGGTACCAATAAATTACCATCGTTGGACACACAGATCCCACTAATGGAAGTTACCAAGTTATCGATCTAGCGTACCACCCCTCCAATCAGATCGGTCTTTGAATGAAGGTAGGTAACGCCAGAGCGAGTCCCAACTGCCAACAAACCGTTATCTTCGCATACCCGTAAGGATGTATTCCCAAGACCCTGCCTCACGACCTGCTTGATCCGAAGCTTGCGCAGGTCCCACAGATAGATTGCTTCTTTTGTGACTCCGTAAACCTCGTTACCGGAAAAACAAATGTCGACAAGTTCTTAATTTGCCTTAAGCTAGCCTATGAACTGGTTATTCCTGTTGAGGATAGACAGCGAGTTCTTAGAAAAGATACCTACACAATCGCTTTCAGCACGCAACATCGAAAAGTTCTTGTGTTCCGAGAGGTATGGATTAGCCATGAGCGTCGTTGCGCTTTTTTCAGTATCGAAGACCACGTAGTTCTTCCTCAAGGTACCCATGTACAACCGTTCGTCGATGCGATTGCAGGAGGTGAGGGGGAGATCTTGCGTATAGACCGTTTTTAGAAGTGTCAGAGATCGACTGAAATCGGGTGCCTTCTCATCAAACGTCCAGGCCCTTATTGTTTTGTCCAGTCCAGTGGAAAACAATACCTTGTTGCGCCATTGGATGCCAGTGACAACCGAACCATGCGGCTTCTTGGATTTCCCCAAATATTCCATGGCTACTGCTTTTCTTATTGGAATGCTCTCAATGATGTCTTCGTGGAGAATGTCCTCGTAGTCCCTCTCTTCATGGGTTGTTCCTTCCTGAGCCCAAGAGCTCAACCCTCCGGCATACCTTTCAGACTGGTAGGTCTTGAGCCGATGTCTGAATTCTTTCTGTGTAACCTTGTCATCGCCCTTTTTGAGCTTCTTGAACATGTTGTGTGAGTTGAGATCGACAATTCCTTCATCGTCTGGATCAGCCCAGGCTGCTGTCTCCTCCACATGCTCATTCTCAATCTTTGGTGCGGGAGCTTCCACAGGTTGTTCCTCCTTGACGAGAATATCCTCGTACAGCTACGGCTCATGCGTGCGTTTTCGTACCACCTTGTTCATGTATCTTGCTAGTTTTCTCCTTCTTTCCGCACGCTTTGCTTTCAACATCGAATCAATTTATGTTTAATTTATAACGCCAATCGTAGTTGTCGTGCTGCACCGGCAGGATATCACAAAACCAACCCTTCCGGTGCCGATCGTCTTACGCTATATTCTGGGTGGAGTGTATTGCTGGTTTATTACTGCTGGAAATTTATTGATGCACAGTACATTCTGGGGTAGCAACGAGCAGCTCAGCTTCTAGGAGTACGTGCGGTCGACTACAAACCTACCTTCCTCCAACATAATCATCAACGCTGCCAAACAGTCAGACGAATCGAAGCTGGGGAAGGATGTCTGTCTGGAGCGGATGTTTCAGAACGGCCGCGACACTAGTACAGCATTCATCTACTCCCATCATGCTCGATTACAGGCAAAGAAAAACCGGCTGATTGCTTACAAGTTCAGCCAAGGCCGCGATTTCCAGCCGGAAGAGAAAAGAGTAAATAAAACACCCGAAGCTTTGGTGATTCGCACCCGTCGGCTCGGCGCTTATTCCCTGAACAAGCAAATCAAATTAGAGATTCCTGGGACAGCCAGCACAGTCGTTTCTGGACACTGGCGAAAGATATTCCAATTCGCGAACGCGAAGAACAGTATTAACGATGAGCTTATGATCCATGCTGAAGCAGTCAACTGGGAGGAAAAGAAAACGGCTAGTCTTAGCGACGCTTCCTACTGCAAACTGGACAAGTACCGCCCCAATATCGTCAGCCAAATTAGTAGGTTCAGACAGAAGCGATAAAGGGATCACGAGAGATACGGGAATGTGGAGAAAGAGAGGAAGGAGGAAAGGAGAATAGTCTCCCCTTAAAAGTACTCTTCTCATAGCCCTGAATCATCTCCGAAGGCCTTTAATAAGCAGAAGTACCAATCGGTGGGAAATCCTAAAAGGATATTGCGAACTCGTATCCCCTAAACGATAAAGCTCGATAGCCAAACGAAGCTATAGTACTTTCCGATCGCTGACGAAACTGACGAAATGGAATAGACCATCTGTTTTCTCAAAGATCCCGAAGTGATAGATCTTACATCGCCTCTCTTCGACTAATTCTAAGCAAAAGACTCCATAGCCGGGCAAGCCTTTTCAATGGTCCAGGTTCACAACGGTTGCTCAAGGCTGCTGTTTGAGCATCAGGCAGACTCCAGGATGGAGATAGCATCGCTTACCAAGACGATGACGTGCTTATTGGTGCTTCTCCTGACTGAAAAACTTCGGATAGATACTACGGGAACCTATGTCAAGGTAAACGAAAAAGCTTCAAAATTGATGGGGACAACTGCTGGACTGCTCTACGCCGATCACGTTAGGCTTGCAGACATCATATATGGGCTGATGTTGCCGAGCGGAAATGATGCTGCACTGGCTCTCGCCTAATGGGGAGGCAATGCGATACGCAACTACTGCAGCAAGAAATCAAGTGGCTCTACGACCAGTAGCTCCAAGCAACGCATGACAATCTATTCTCCAACAAAAGTACGCTCTCCAGTCGGCTTGTTCATTTACCACATGAACTTGCTAGCAAAGGCTTTGGGTATGGACAACACAAAGTTCGCTAATGTGCATGGGTTGATGAACAAACGAAGTTTTTCATGTTCACGCGACCAAGCCAAGCTCAGCCTATTCGCAATGAAAAGAGGAGATTTCCGGCGGGTGGTCAACTGTCGGGAATACAAGTGCATCATACCCAACAAGATGTTTGCAAATGAACGCGAGGTAGTCTGGCAAAACACCAACAGGCTACTCGAAAGCTAAGGCTTCTGCGGAGTGAAAACAGGTATCACACCAGCTGCAGGACCTTGCTTAGCCTCGTGCTATAAAATTAGCGAGTCCGAATAGATCTACATAGTGTTGCTCAAGACCAAATCTCTTAGCCATAGGTTTGAGGAGTCCAAAAAACTACTGATTGAGGTCATTCGTCTTCTATACTGCCAGTCAGGCCGCAAGGAATACGCACTGGCTCTGACCCGTCTCAAAGTTGAGCCTACTCCTCAGCTCGTTGATTTGGAGGACCGGAACGAGTTCGAAGATTAAGATAACGCTGATTGAGCTTTTTCTGTCTATCTTTTGGCGTCTGATAATATACTTAATTTTTCTGAACACGACGAACGATGCAGGAAGAAATCGAAAGGATTTTGCACATCAACGACTACTACGAGCTGATGGGGGTCTCCCGCGATTGTGGGGAACAAGAACTCAAGGAAGCCTATCATTTGCTTGCGGTAAAGTTCCACCCAGATAAGAACAGGGAAGTTGGTGCTAGGGAGGTTTTCATGAAGATCACCACAGCCTACTACACGCTTCTGGATAGGGACAGAAGAGCCAACTACGACCGGTAAAATCGTGAAAGATAGCAGGCACAAGCCAATGAATAGCGAAGGCGAAGGCGTAGACGTGAGGTTGAGTTTGATTTTGAGGAAGTATTTACCCCCTTCCTTTAAAAAGCGCTGAAAAAGGAAAGGGCATGGCAAGCTCAGTAAAAAATCCGATCCGAGACATTTAGCTGCTTTGAGCTGCTAATGATGTTAGTCTTGGTGCTAATGATCATACCAACCCTGTTCAAGCTCAAGCCCGACTTCAGTTTCTAACGCAGCGAGTAATATAGCGTTCGTCGGGCTACTCCTAAATTTCGGGTGATACACTACGCTAGCCAGGACTACATAGACTAACTTGGGAAAGACGATTCCAACTAGAAGAAGCTGGATAAACTGGTGGATAGGGAGTACATTCGAAGGACAATGGCCGAATGCGAACTGAAGAAAGAGCAAAAGAAGAGGTACATAGAATTGTCGTTGTTTAGCACTCTCCACCGCGAGGCATACCTGAGTTCAGCTTAGAAGACCGATTTTGCTTCGTGTCACAAGCTCAGCCAACTTCGTTAGAAGTTCCCAGACTACTTCCTCGCCTGCACGAAGCAGCAAACGTCCTGATGAGTCTTACTTCCTTTAATTTACTTTTAAATTGTATGCTGAGGCAGCGTGAACTGCTTCCGAGAGAGGGATCGCCTACCCAACCGAACACCACGTCGCATAGCGATGCCTCTTACGAAGCACTTGCCGAGTGGTACAAGCAGTGTCGCAGCAACTACTTCCAAGTGGACACCAGCAATCTCAAAGAAATGTACAACACCAAACATGCCTGCTACAGGCTCGGGTTGTCCTACCTGCTCTACAGCAAGTCGGAACTCAACCAGCTTGTCGATGGCGAGTACTAAATCGAAGTCTTTGCGAACTTTTGTGAGGAAAGGACAAGATTGGTAGCGGCACCATACCAAAGTCAACGGATAGCCTGTACTTACAAAAACCATACATTTTTACTGAGGGAGCCATTACTGTTGTACTACCACTGCCACCGATACCGCGAGCTGGCGCTGTTCGTGGAGTTCCAGCTTATAGGTAGGAAGTCTCGCTAATAAAGATGAATAGCTGGGCAAGGTAAGGCTGGGATATTGCGAAATCAGTCCTTACAATGAACGGCTTGCAGAAAGCGGTGAACCGTTGATGCGGGGATGGCCCCTCGATACCAAGGTAAAACCTGTTGCTATTGGAACCTGCTACCACACTGTTGAGGTGGGTTCCAAGGGATTCAATAATCTTCGTTTGGTCGTCCCCCCATTGACAATCGTGGATACTAACGCGAAGGTTCCATGCTGCAGGGGTGGCAAGATCTCAAACGAAAAGAAAGCAGTTGAATTAGAGACTATGACAAACCTGCAGGTGGATATGGTAAAGATCTAAGCACCACAACTCGTAAAGATCGGGAAGGAGGCGATCCAGCGATTTGCATCAAAGTCGGTGGGTTCTTCCAACATCGAGCAACAGCCAGAGTTCATATTGAAAGTGGGCTATCATAATACTTGGACTATGGTGGGCGAACCGACAAACATACAACTCAAACCCGACGAAGGGCATGAGTGGATTGTAGATACCGGCTCAGTCTTCGAAGTTAGTGTGTGTAGTATCAAGTCCGCTGTGCTTCTGGGGCTGCTTTCCTGCCGGTGGATTCCCGATCAACCCACAAGTAAGCTGCTTAAACCGACTCCAGTTGTTATTCCTCTCTGCTGGTTCGTCATTCCTTTCTAATTACACCGCGATGTCAGCCAGATATCGGTCTCCAGCATGACTTCACCTTTCGAGGAAGTCACCAACTTCCAATGCACGATTCCGGTGAAGCTGAACTGTAGAATAAGGCATGCCGGCTTTGCAAGTTATCGGCATCTCAGGGATAATGCCAGCATTCGTGAGACAACTGTAGTGCCTGACTTGTTGAGGAGTGTAGCTGACGCCTTGAATAAGACCTCAGAGTGGAAGACATTTTTTCGCTCCGAAAAGCAGAACAGCCTGGATGATGTACACCTTGAAAACCGAGAGCTTGTGCAAAAGCAAAGAAGAATTCAAAGGCTGCTAAGCAAAAGTACAGTAAGTGTAACATAGAGTTGTACCGTCCCAAGCTCACTGCAAGCGGTCCAAATCAAATGATCAAACCAGACACTGAACATCTAATTGAGGATGCCCTCAAAGACAAGCTGGCAGGTAACAGATTGGTCTGCACGCTCCAGATCTAATCATTCATGCCATACTTCAAGAGAGTCAAGCAAGTAGGTAGCTCCAACTATCATTTTGTACCCAGGTTGCTTACTGTTCGAGTCTTCATACTTGATAGGGAATACCAGACCAGGTGCCTCGAGCTTTCTGAGTAGATACGCTTCGGTGTTCCTTGCACATTGACTCGAAAGGATTTTACCATGGGAGGGAGTCTGCACTCGCGGTAGTCGATGACTGTTGATCTGGAGTTCACTGACAACAAGGCAGTTTAGAGAGTCCTCAACAACTCTATGATGCTCGTGGTGGTCGACGCTGAAAGTGACATTATCTATGCACAGGGAAAGTGCACCCTCAGGAATTTGGTGCAAATTGGCAAACCAATCCGTCTTCGGGTGGACCTCTATGATATCTCGGGAAATGAAGTCAGAGGGGGGCTTTGCTTCGATGGCACTTCCCACTTGCAACAGGTTCAGCAACACTAATGCAGCTCAACAAGAACAGGATGGTGAGCGATAAGCCACTTCCATCTAGTCTGGTTGCTATGCAGCTACCCGAACATAGTCGACTGGAGTCACGAATTAATGCGTATAAAGTGGCTCAAGGTCGAGGAGGCCTCATCAACACGACCGAA
>Ga0075152_10001003_pt1 | contig 20491 bp, 28 predicted proteins | sample JI61114C2DNA_FD_70964 | JGI IMG/M metagenome (GOLD analysis project Ga0075152, IMG submission 70964) | Wastewater effluent complex algal communities from Wisconsin, to seasonally profile nutrient transformation and Carbon sequestration -... | ecosystem: Engineered > WWTP > Effluent > Algae...
ATTAACTTCACACAAGTCGATCACACTCGCCTCATCGAGCTGTTACGGGAACAGATTTCGACTGACAAGACTAACTTCTACAAGGAGAAAGAGGTAGCATCCTTGATTGACAGCAGATTGTGTTCGTCGGCAGATCCAATACCGGCAAGTCTTCGCTGCTGAACAAAATGTTCGAAACTAAGTTAGCTCGTGTCGCTAAGAAGGCGGTAACACTGTGAATTACAGTTAGGGCACCACCAAGAACATGCATTTCTATGGGCTAGCAAGCAACGCTGGCGTTATCGTCGATACTCCTGGCTATGGGTTCGCGGATATGAATCGCAGACGCCGCGACATGTGGTTCGGCTGCCTGTACGAATACTTGAAAGTCTCGTCTCGGGCTTGTCAGGTGGTGATGTGCGTCAACGGCTAGCACGGCCTCAAACGAAACGACCTAGAGTTTCTCAGACGTACCCACGAATTCAATCTCAACATTCAGTTGGTACTGACCAAGACAGACAAGGTGAAGGAAGACAAACTTTTCTATAGGATGGTTGAGATAGGGAACGCTATTGATGCAATGGGCTTCAAGAATGTTTCAGACAAGATCATAGCAACCAGCAGCAAGACAAGGTTTGGTATGGAAACCCTGAAATGCTTCCTATATGAAGCGCTAATGACATCGAAGCAGCGCAACATCGACAATCATGAGGACATACTGCTGGAATACTTGAAGGAGAACAGAGTGACTCCCCAAGACATCACCGGGACACCAGAGAAGCAGCTCTCCAAACCGTACCTGGTGAAGAAGCTGGTGTACAACAGCAAGTACAGCCGGTATCTGGTCTGACAAGCCTCAGTCATGCGGTTGATATCACCAGAGCGTCATACCTTTTACATGTCATCCTCGGCTTCAGCAACTTAATATAATATGCACAGGAAACAGCCTTCGTGGGTCTCAAGCTTCGAATTCGGCCGTCGTCAGCACGTATGTCTTGCTGTTCTACAGGTTGTGTTGCAGGGTTTGCGGGCTCATCATGTTGTAGGATTTCTGGTAGGTGAAGCCTTCGAAGCCGCCGTCAGGAAGCTTCTATTCGTTTAGGCTCTACAGCGGTGGGTTCTTGTTGAGGTTCGTGTCGAAGCCTTGAAGGTTGATGGGTTCGTGTTCGAAATTGAAAGGAGGCTTCAGCTTCATCTAGGCGAGTAACCCGAAGTCTATCTTACGGAAGAAGGGATGCTGTTTGATGGCTGTAGCTCCTTTGCCACTTCCAAGTCGTTTTTTGGGCTGAATTATCGTTTTCCTTACATCGAGCTCAAACAACCCCCTCAAAAGAGATTTTGCCTCATCGGAGAGATATTCCGGAAGGGGGACGGGCTTGTTAGTGATGTTCTTGAGGATCTCATGTTTGTTTTTGCTGTAGAATGGAGGTTTGCCTGTGAGCATATCATAGATGACTGAACCAAAGCTAAACCAGTCTGCAGTTTGACTGTAACCCTTTCCAGTGATAACCTCTGGAGCAATGTACTATGGAGTCCCGCACATACTGTAGGCCATTTGACCTTCGTTTTGACAGACTTTAGATAGCCCGAAATCAGTGAGTTTGATGTGACCGTTGCGATCAAGCAGGATGTTCTATGGCTTCATATCGCGATAGATGATGTTGCGACTATGGAGATACTCCAAGGCCAGCAGCAGCTCCGCAGCATAGAACTTCGCGACGTCCTCGTTGAATCGACCACTTCGTCTCAGAAGATAAAAGAGTTCGCCCTGAATGATAACGAAGAGTACCCCTGGAAGAAAGTCCACCAGCAGGTACAGCTTGCGACTATTCTGGAATGCAAAATGCAGTCGTACTATAAACTCGTTTTACATCGCCTCCAGTATGTAGCGTTCTGCCAGGGTATGAACCTTCTCTTGCTTGGTCTTTATGCTACTCTTCTCGAGAATCTTCATGGCGTAGAGTTTGGCTGCATTAGACTTCGACTACAATCTGTCTTATCTTGAGCGAGCATAACCCGACCAAAGGCACCGCGGCCCAGTGCTCTTACGATAACGAAATCGTTGATGGACTTGTTCTTCTCCTGCTTGAACTACCGTGCCTATTCAATGTTGAAGCTTTCGGTGTTCTGCGAGGTGAGTGTGAGGAACTCTTTAATCTCCTTGACCTCATTCTCTTCGTATTCGCCTATCTTAGACTGTCGGTTACTGAAGTCACTCGCCAGCTCCTTTTTGCGCTTGGTCGTAATGTTCTTTTCGTGAGGGTGGTCAGCACACATGTTTCCCATCCCTTCAGTGGTCTGCTATTATAATTCAATCTGAATTCGAGTGTTGTTGACAACACTGAACTATCAACTGCCAGCCCTGATGTTTATTCTGACTGGCGTTTCCGAAGATCAGGTGGGTAAGGCTTCAGAAGCAAACCCAATTTTCGATATCCAAGAAGGCAGACTTGAGCCTCGCTGAGCAATGGCGCGTGCTCTTAAGAGCTTATAATATTTGATGGGAAAACAAATTCGATCGGAAAACTGCCAACAGAAATGCATTCCCGAGTGCCCTTTCCAAAAATATCTCAAATTTCTGAATAAATTCATGGGTTGGCTATCAGCAAAGCACGATTTAACAAGCAGAGGAAACAACGACCACTGCGACATCTGTTTGATTCATTATCCGAAAGACACAAGTAAATACCTGTCCAACTTTCGCTTTATTCCAGACTTCCTTACATCCGATATTCTTCGTGACGTTGAAACGTTGTCTGCAGTCGTCAATGATACTCTGTGCACCCATCTCCTCAGTTAAGCAGTATCTACCCGAATCCTCTAATGTTCTTGCTCCCATGATTTCACACATGATGAGGCACACATGGATATCACCAGCGAACTCCTCTGGTTCTGAACGACAGCAGCAAAGGTAGACCATCCAAGCAGCTTCTTGACAGTGTCCTCACCCCTCAACAAATTTCGCAGCAAACCTCAATTTACCAAACATCCCTTCTTACTTAGTAAAAGAGTATGGCGAGTCTATAAATGCAATCAGCGATTGCTACTCAACAATTAAAGATTTTCAAGGATACTTGCAATGGAGACTGCCAATAACCTTACTCAGTTCACCGGAACATGGAGACTACTCCCAGAGCTCTGCAAGTACGACAGTGGGGAAATTCCACAGTCTGCTACCCATACCTTCCAGCTTGCGGAGGCAGCCAACACTCTGCACTTCGTTGTCGACTGGAAGGAGGCCAATGGAAAGGAGCACCATCACGAATACGACGTCCTCGTCGACGGACATGCTCACGAGCTCAACTAAAATGGCTACATAATGCAGATGACTGCCACCGCAACAGGCAACAAGCTGAAGCTGTTGTACACCAGGGACGACTGCACCGTTGAGTTTGAATGCGACAGCACCACAGGAGAGATGCCACTGCTTCAGAGGTCATTGATCGAGGGCAAGTGGATAAACCTGCATCAAACCTATCGCAAGTGAACCGTGATATCAGTTAATCCGAATAAAAATTAATGATGCATCCAATAGTTGGAGATAGAACAATGACATTTATCGTGCAAGAATGGCACCTCTATTGATCAAGGACATTCAGGATGACTCATATTTCATTTTAAGACCGCCTTTAGTTGGTATACCACTGAACGAATCGAGTTCCCTTCAGATACTACCCTACAAACGACCTCGAGCGAAGAGAGAAGACAACAAATATGCAGAAACATGCGGAGGTGCATATTTTTATAACCTATGTCAGTGTATAGTGGGTTCGCAACTCGCAAACAAGAGCTCAGCTATGCCTAACTCTCGGAGTCCTTAGTAATGGCTCTGGTGAGGCGACTTACTAAGTTCTACCAAGCTGCACCTTGCAACGAGTCCATCTTCTGCGACAGTATCAGGAAGATCTATATTGGCATGAGCAAACTGGAGGAGTACAAGGTATCCGTTTCCTTACACAGCACCTCAGCCCCAAGTACAGTCCCTCGTTGAAGCCACTCCTCGACCAGCTCAAAATCGATACAACTGACGCCAACAAGACTATCGATATTAGCTTCAAGTCTCCGTCACCTCCCAAGAACCCGTATGACCTACAAAAGACTGAGCAGACTTTCAAGAGAAGGATATTCTCTTCAAAGAAGTCGGAGAGATCGCTTGACTCATCCAGCGTACGGCGTAATACTGCAACGCTAAGCTAACTGCTCGAATCTCAGAAAATCCAGGCAAGGGTGGGAGCTAGCCGATAGCTGATATAAGCCAGTTCTGCAATAAAGCCAAGAGAGTCCCCATCGCAGAAGTAAAGTCGACAAGCTACTATCAATCCACCATCTAACCGCCCAAGCAGCTCCTCCGAAAGCAAACTGCTGCGCCAGCTCAGCCGCACATACGACCGCATAATCAGCAATGCAATACATACGAAGCAGTTCAAGAGGAGAAGATACTAACTCAAGAAAGATGAAAGCTTGAGGTTTCATAACGTCACGTGAGGCTTACTAAAGAGTCGCTCGAGCAGCTGCGGGTAGCTGGTATTACTGACGATCTTCTTTTGAATCTTAAGCTTCAGGAGAGGCTCGAAATTGTTATCTTCGTAGGCCAACGAGGAAAATTTCCATCTTGGTTGCTGACGGTATAAATCGTAGACCTCCAACTGGGCTTGTTATTCGCCCGCTGACTTGTACTTGCTCTTGGCTATGCGCACTACCCTATCGATAGGTTGTTGTACCCACAATTTGAGCTGCTCGGTTGGATTTTGGAGCTGCTTTGAGTAGTTTTGAAGAAGGTCGTTAAGTTTGTTAAGCTTATGCTCCTTGAGCACAAACTCTTCTTCCATCTACACCACCTGCTTTCTCCACATCTGCAAGCCCTCTCGTTCCTACATCATCTCCTTCACCTAGAACTTCTTGAATTTATAGTTGCCATCTTTAGTGAGGTGTGGCTTTCGTATTTTCACCCCTACCGATGTGAGTCCACGTTTGTACACATAGAGGTCCAGGAGGTTCTCATCGGTTTCCGAGGAATCGTAAGGTAGAGGCTCGAATGTTCGCAATTCGTAGCCTGTTCCGCCCATAATAATATTTAATCCTTCTCTGAAAATTACATTATATTCTTCTCATCAGCACATGCTTGTTTCCAGTGAGGAGTGTAGAGAAAGGCGTTAATGATACTATGGGGCGATAACTCCGCCAAAGCATTCCCCATCCAAAAAGCTTTAGATTGGTCCGGCGTGGTATCAGAAGGTGCTCAGGAGAATCGAACAGGCGCGCCTTTATGCGAGTGGCGTTCAGAGCTCTATATAAATAATTTTATTGAGGAACGAGCAGTGGAAGATGAGTAACTACGAGACGGCACGACCCACAGGTTCAACAGCGAGCCGTTACCTCCTTGACAACTCATTTGACTACTTCGGGAAGCGATCTACTACTGATTACGGCAGAAACAGCGATTACACACATGGAAGCCGACCCTACGAAGGGGCACAGTATAACACCACCTTCGACAGCTACCCCACCAGCTCAGGTCGGGATGACTATGGCAAGACCCGCTACGATACATATGGTACGGACAGTAAGAACTACCTCCGACAGAAGGCACAGAAGGTCGACATGCGGGACCTACGCAACACCACCAACGTTTTACCATCATACCTCGCTGAGCAACGTAAGCGGGAATTCCTCGGGTATAGTCCCCGCAAAGACTCTGAGAAGGAAGTCTATGATAGAAGGCCAATGAAGACTACCTACGAAGGCGCGACCACTACCTCCAAGGTTGGCAAGGATTGGCGAGATAACCCAACAGAGAAGGAGTACGATAAGGCCGATTATCTTTCACCTTCAAAGTACGATAAAGGAACTTCTTCCACATCGGCCTTGTCACCCAACCACTACAAATACGATAATAAAGCGAAGCTCAATGAATTAATGGCTCGTATCAATAAGCTACCGGGTTCACCACTACCAAGCTCCCCTTACTCACAGAACTCACCCTCTTCACCAAGGTAGGACGATCGCATGAAGCAAGACCTGCTCAAAAAGTATGAGAAATCTCATCCAATTGCAACTGGAAGTGGCACACCAAAAACCTATGCTGACTATGAAAAGAAAGACGACTATACATCGCCGCTCTACCAGAGCTCCAGCTACACCGACTCGAAACGCAAGAAGTAAGATGATTTTGCTGCCACCCTGCTCACCGATTCAAAGTCAGGAGATCTCTTTAAGAAGAAGAAGGACTACCGCGATGTGAAGTCTCCTGAGAAGGACCTAAACAAGCGCATAAGCAATTACAACAGCGGCATTAAGAAATAGGAGACCTCCCCAAGTTACATCACTGAATCAAAGGCCAGCAAAGATGCTAGCACCAAGCTAGCCGAATCACTCAAGTTAAGTTCAACATCTGCAACCAACCGCGAGAGTAAGGACTACAAGACTAGCTCACCAAGTTACGGGCTATCACCAACTAGCACGAAATTCCAAAGCGAGACATCCCTAAAAGACTTTGAGATTGGGAAGAGCAAAGGCGAAGGCAAGTTCGGTCAGGTGTTCGTAGCAAGACATAAGGCTACCGCAAGCCTATATGCCCTAAAGAAGATCCCCAAAGAAACCATCAAGCAGCACATGATGGAAGATCAACTAATCTTGGAGATCAAGCTGCAGGCTTACCTCAATCATCAGAATATCCTCAAGCTGTACACCTTCTTCGCAGATGAAAAGCACATATACCTTGTGCTCGAGTATATGGAATAGGGCACTCTCTTTGAGCATCTAAAACGCAGGAAGGATCGTATGACCGAAAAGGAAGTGTCAAGGCGCATCGCTGAAATGGCTCAAGCAATCAAATACCTCCACGACCTCGATATAGCCCATCGCGATATCAAACCCGAGAACATCGTGCTGTCCAACGTAACCAATTCATCTATGTCAGGGCATGGCAAAGTTATGCGACTTCGGCTGGGCTACACGCTGCACAAACCGCCGCAAGACCTACTGTGGAACCTTCGATTACGTTGCACCAGAGATCCTCGAGGGTAAGGAGTACGATTGGTGTGTTGACCTATGGTGTTTGGGAGTGCTCACTTACGAGCTGTTGATGGGTAAAGTGCCGTTCTACAACATCAGTCGCAAGGAAACTATGAAGAAGATTCTAAGCGTACACCTAATACTTATTGTAGTGTGGTTCGGATCCTCTTGTCTTTTCCAATGACATTTCTTGGTAGGCTAGGGACTTCGTGGAATGTCTAATCAAGAAGGCACCCGAGGAACGTAGACGAGCCGATCAATTGCTGGAGCATCCGTTCCTATCGAAGCATCTAGAAACGGAGTACCTAAACATGAAGTACTGATAGCGATGCATGGTGTTCCTTTCGGATGCCGATCTAAATATTTTATGAGTGGGGAAGGCGAATAGCGAGGGCACAGCCATAGCCGTTCCAGTGAATCAAAGGCCGGAACTTTCGACAGTACGGTGGTGAGTTCCAGGGAAGACAGGATAATGAGGGTGGATCCACTGGTGATGATGAAACAGAGTATTGCACAGCTGCAACAATAGAATGCACGAATGCGTGCTGAAATGGCTTTGAAGACAGTCGAGCACGCTAAGCAGCTTCAGTAGCTGAATGCCAGCAAGGCCCAGGAACTTGCCTCAAGGTTGGCTTGCCTCACGGACTAAAATTTAAATCTAAACAGCTTGCTGCAGGTGCTTCAGGAGTAACTCGAAGCAGTCAAGGAGTGCATTCGCAGAAAAGATGAGTAGCTTAGAAGGAGGGAGTGGAAGGAGGAACAGCTTTAGCTGAAAATCTCACAGCTTGAGCAATCCAAAGAATAGCTGCTCTGTATGTTCAAGAGATTTGAGAGTCGTGATCTCTACCAAGCAGTGAGAGATCTCAACTGTTGTCAGGAAGTTATGATGTCCAATGTACAGTCCCTAGTCGAAGCTCAGTAGCGTGCTGGGGAAGATCTCCGTGGTGAGCACTAAAATGACCACCGCAAGTATCTGCAAACGCTGAGACAGTTGGAACTTGCTGGCGAGGAGTCATCAATCCTGAAGGACATTGATCAGGAAGTAGAGGAGTTTAGAAAAACCATCTTGCTATGCACGAACAAGCATATCAAAGGCAAGACGGAACTACTCGACAGCCTAGCTGGAAGAGTAGACACCCACAAATAAGCAGAAAATTTGCTGGATGACGGCACCAATATCTACAAAAAGCGCATCCAAAGACTAAAGGCAGTAGTGGTTCGGTTGCTGAACAGTTTGCAGATGCTCCCATAGTTAAAAGTGGAAATATCTCGGCTCTCGAAGCACCTCAACGAAATTGGCAGCATCCTCAACCAACATTATAGCTAGATGTTCCAGCGAGCAATTGAATCAATCCGCAGAAGACTGCACAATGCCAACCTGTTGCCACCCCCTACCCCGCCAAAACAAGCAAGCAGCAGTTAGAAACCCCCACAACCAGCCAAATCAAAACGGAAGCGGCAGACCCTCGCCACTTCCAGTTTCCAGCACTGACTACCATCGTAAAAAATCTTAACTCACTGTGTCAGCTTTCAAGCGAGTGGTAACGATGACTACTACACTCTGGGTTCCAATTCAGCGGATCGTGCCGATTGCGACGTGGTGAGTCAGGTTGCAGTTGATGCTTGTCCTATCCGTTTCGGCTTTTAGGTTTTGGACGTTGCCACCACTCCGGTTGCTGCTCGTAGGGTCGTACCTTGCAGTCCACAAGATATCGGTTGATGAGCTTCATCTCCCGCTGGTAATATTCCTCTACCTCATGCAGCTGCTCCTACAACTTTCTCACCTGAATCTTCTGCACAGCAGCCTATCGTTTATACTTTTCCAGCGACCGCAACTTAATCTCGAGATAGATCTTGATGGATTGCTCGATTTTTATGTGGTTGCGAATTTATGCTTCGAGCTTTTGCGTTTGTTCTTCGAGTGTACAGTAGTCCTTCGGTTTGATCAGGTTGGCTGTTACTGTCTAGATGAAGTAGTCGAGCAGGTTTAGTATCAACAGACCATAGTCCAGCTGACAGGTCACTCGCCGATCGAATAGTCGCTCAAGTCCACTGAAATCGAATCCCTCTGGCAGTAACACTTCCAGTGCACAAATCAGCTGCGATAAAGGGGGATGGGTACCTTATTCTGCATGCCGTAGAACACCTTTTAAAGGGAATCAAGGGAGTGAGGATCGGAGTCATCGGCGATCGGCGCCTCACCGGTGGAACTCATCAAAATATTATTATCGCAGGCTCATAGGAAATGTCTGGCAGAGAGCCGACCAACCTCCGACATCCCACGCATAGGATCATAAGGCGGACGATCAACTAATGCAACGAAAGTGGTCTACTGAAGCAACAATTTCGAAACGCCTAAAAACAAGCCTGCGAAATTTAATACACCCTTCGGTTTCGGAAGAACCTCCACTCGAAAATCATGGGTTAGCTTCAGTCGGCAACCTCATAGCCCTCCTTGCGCATGAACTAAATGTGTTGGGTGCGCACCTCAGTTGGTAGCGCATCTAAAATCCACTTGTGCAGTAAAGCCTCTGAAGGTCGGATTCGCCTGCTAGGCTCCCACTCCAAACATTTCTCCACGAGGTCGATAAAGTTCTTATCCTTGCACATTAGGTGACCCTTCACTGATTTATTGTTTGCCTTGTAGCTGCGACCGCTAGTCGAAGGCTTCAAATGCCCATCCGCATCGAAGAATTTCTTTCGCTTGGCACGGTCAATTAGGGACTTTGGTGGCAGACCAAGCATCTCCACGAACATTCCTATCTGCTCGTTTTCGTCTTGGCCAGGGAAGGCTGGTTGACCAGTATACAACTCACAAAGTATGCACCCGAATGACCACATGTCGATCGCCGCAGTATACTCCACTCCGAGTATAATCTCAGGTGCTCTGTAGAACCGACTTTGGATGTATGTGTACATGATTTCGTTGGTCTTACAGCTGCTACCCATATCTATAACCTTGACTCCACTTTTGTTCTACTGCTTCAGCAAAACATTCTCAGGCTTGAGATCGCAATGGATGATTTTGAGTTTGTTCAGGAACAGCAGTGCCTTGAGAATCTGGATGCTAATCCTTCGAATAAGGTCGACAGAAAAGCCATTGAACTTGTTCTGCTTAATGAATTCGTAGAGGTTCTGATGGAGCAGCTCGAAGGTAATGCACTACGATTAGCGATGATAGGTACCACATGACCTCTGAACATCATTGAATCTTTGATTTCGATGATGTTACTCGACTTGTCACGATCTTCTGTCGCGATTTGCTTTAACAGCCGAGTTTCCACTTGGGCCTGCGCAGTGTACTTTGGTTTGTTTTTGATGATTTTCAATGCTACCAGCTACTTTGTCTTGTGGTCAAAGGCTTTAAAGACCTGCCCAAAGGATCCCTTGCCGATTATTGAGAGGACTTCGTAGCGGTAACCGATTTGATCGTGTGCGTATACCTTCAAATCACCTTCATCATCGTCGAAGGCATAGCCGAATCCCAGTGCTTGCGGTCTTCGCTTACCCAGGTAGTAGACAGTGGGTTGCTCACGAATCTCATCCTTCTCTATGGTTGCCAGTCTCTTCTTGTACTTGTGAAGGCATAGATCACCGCTGATAGGACTTGTAAGATCCTCGACTTACGGATCTGGAGTAGGAGCCTTTCTCCGAGCTGAATTCTTAATGCCATATATCGTTCGTAAGTGGTTGTTGCGATTCACCTGACGTTGATCAGCAGACTCCGACTGTTCGAGTGCCTTACTAAGTTTCCGCTGGGAGTACCTTCTAGGTATGCACTCGGTTCGTCGAACCTTTGCTACCGTTCTTGCGACGTAGCTCGAAAGACTCGCTGTAAAGCTTCAGGTCCTTCTACTTGGGCTTTCGCAGCTCCACAGTTGGCATGTACAGATCCTCGTCAGTATCGCTTATGTTAATAATGTGGGTACTTCGCCGGCCGTTTCGGTTCAGTGTGATACTTCTTGCGTATATTGAACTTGGAGGAGACAGTGTAGGGCGAGATATCAGGTTTGTTGTCCGGTGGCAGAGCAACAATCGGTTGCAGCTGCACATGCACCTTATCGCTACGCTTGGGTGCCAGTGAAATGGCCTTGCGGTTGGGCAGAAATACCGATAGTTCGCTGGTATTGATCATGCGGGTAATAAAATTAATGGTAATTTGCTATTATGCCTTCAGTACTTGTTACAGCATGCTGGTTGACACAGCCAATAGCTCTTATAATCGTTGAAGGCAATTAAAACTTATTATGACCGATAGGCGATCAAGCTAGCGTTCATTGCTTAGTCGCGATAGCTCCTCGGATAGGTCCAGAGTGCTCAAACAGTCGCTCAGTGGGTCAAGCTGTAGGTCCAACAGCAGCAGTGGGACAGGCTACCAACGGGAGAGTAGCAGCAGCACCGGCAAGTATGATGATAGTTGGAAGATGTACCTACTTCCGGAATTCCGTGAGGAACACTTCAAGAAGAGCACACCCGCGAAGAAGGTGGTGTCAACGAACATTGGCGGCTACCAGTCGCAGTGCAACTCCCATAAATTCTAGACTCCAAAACGATAGAGCACTACAATCTCGGCATCAAGAGGTTACGCAACTTCATAGATCTCCCGTCCGCTGTTGAGTGTCTAGTCCGGCAACATAACAACAAAAAAACCACGCCTCCGCCGCCCCGTGAACACCTGTACTGACCTTAACCCTGAACTTCTCAATCGAGTGATGGAGGAGAACGAACGGCTGAAGGAGTAGCTGGAGTACATGCGCGATAAGTTCTAGACCTGTTTGATGCGCAAGAAGAAGGAAGTCAGCGAGAGCACAAGGGATTCTAAACAGACTGCACGCTTCAACAAATGATGAGTTAACCTCAAGCAGTGTCACTAGAGTTCGAGCGTGAACTCCTCGCTGATTGTCTGTAGGCGGTTCTGAAGCTCGAGAAGATTGAACTTCTGTTTGGATAGTTCTACCCTGCTCAGATCGATGAGTTTGGCGAGCACCTATGGTTCCAGAGCTGTCGCACCATGTTTGTGCAGGCGATACGAATTCGGTTGGAGCAGGTTCCACAGCACGCTGAGAGTGTAGCTGCTTCTTTTTTACTATTCGCTAGTGGGGTCCAGAAGAATTTATCCGTACAGCTAGCAATGCGATAGCGGGTAGAGGAATCCAGTTGGTTTGAGCAGATGCTTACTGCCAGTATTGACGAACTTCCCCTCCTCAACCTTGAAGTCTTGGAGTTTGGTGGAGAATAGGGCAAACTGCGTGCACAGTAGACAGTTCTCGAGAAGCGCTCCGTCATCGCTGAGCACTTTCAACGAAATGTTCAGTACATACCCATAGGTCTTATAACCCTCCTTCCTAACTAACTCATTCTACAAGTTCAGCTGCTTGAGGGTTGTTTCGATCGAATAGCTCAGGTAGTTCTGTAGTCGAATGCGGTCAAGGTGGGAGGTGTGCTTGCGCTCACTAATAGTTGTTTCCACATCTGCGGATAAACCAATGGGTACTGATAGGCGCTGTTGAGTAAGTGTTGGTGAGGGGACTTATAGCAAGCTCCTGTGGTGTCGCTCTAACCTGCACTATGATGATGCAGCCTCCTCGCCTCAGTAAACAACTCCCTGGACAATCTGCGAACGAGCCGATTGTAGCAAACACTTTCCTGCTTTCCTGGAGGGCTCTCCCATCGGTTCTCTTCCCCTGCTTGAAGTGCCGTTGGTAGTACTCCTCAGGTTCGAACTCCCGAAAGAGTTCTGAGTAAGCCCAAAATGCTTACCATTCTGAAGCTGTTGATGAAGTGGCTGCATAGCTTATTAAATTCTTAACTACTTCGATCAGGCAAATGAGAACATTGAAAACCGAATGCATTGGTCTTTATTGAATAATTGATTAATTCCCATGGGCTGTGGACAGGGAAAGATTCGCATTGTGGGAATATGTGGATCTCTGAGAGGTGCCTCCACCAATGGTGCGCTGCTCCAGTTCCTACGCAGCTTGCCAAGTGATCAGGTTCAAATCGATATCCAACATGTTGGATTCCTGCCTCTGTTCAACGAGGACTTGGAAAAAGAGAAGAGTAAGAGATCCATCAACAACTTAGAAGTACCGACCAGCGTTTAGGACATCCGTGAGGTTGTGAGGCATGCAGATGCATTGATTTTTGCCACTCCCGAATACAACGGTTCCGTGAGCGGAGTGCTGAAGAACGCCTTTGACTGGCTTTCTCGAGACTGGTCGAAGAACGGGGGCACCACTGCACCTGTTGCTGGAAAGAAAATAGGTTGTGCCTTTATTTTATTAAGGCATAATAAGCGCGTCTTATGTGAGCCGCAAACAAATCGCTGATGTCAGGCGCATGGGAGGACACAGCAAATGCCAATACCCCACTGAAGACTACTACGTGAACCTTGGAACCAAAGGTGTCTTCAACGAAAAGGGCGAATTTGTTTCAGAGGAGGAAAAGAAGAAGCTTCAGAAGTGGTATGCTGATTTTGTCGTGTTTGTCGCTGGCGATAAGGCTCTACCACCAGCTCAGAGCACAGCTCCGGCCACAACAAGCAAGTGATATCTTCCTCTCAGATGATTTACAAAAAATGCAGAAGGTGGGGTTTGAACCCACGCCCTTTCGGAATAGAGCCTTAATCTACCGCCTTAGACCACTCGGCCACTTCTGCTTAGCTGAAAGACTGGGCGTTATCTCACTCAAATGACCACTGGGATGGTTTGCTTGAAACGCAAACTAAACCATGTTTGATAGAAATTATGGGTGAACATCATGAGGGATACGATCAGAAGAATCGTGGGTTGCCTCCTCCGAAGCCTCCTCCGAAGCCTCCTCCTAATCCACCGCCAAAACCATTTGGGCCTGGTCCTCTGGTTGGTCCTCTCTTGGGCTGGCCAAACTCATCGAATCCGAAGAAATCGTTTCGGTCCGGATTTAGGCCTTGCCCTCGGGTATCAAATGGACTGGTCGGATCGTATCGGGCGCCTGGCGGGATTCTTAGTGGGTTGTCATCACCTTGCCCGAACGGACGGTTCGCTCCTCGGAACATATAGCTATCAGGTCCAACAAGCTCCCCATTTGGGTTAAACATACCTCCTCCAGGGAACGGATTGCTCGACGATGAGGACGGCCCAATCAATAATGGAGGGCGTGTAGGCTCAAAGGTTGGCCTTGATAATGGGATCGGCACCGGTTGAAGATTCAATGGCTGTCTGCTTGGTTGAGTACTCTGCGCTCCCGTCTTGCCCGTCAGCACAGCCTTCAGATAGGTGTCGTACTTTTCGGCGTTACTGTTGGCTGCATCAGCAATTTTCAATGACATTTGATTCAAGGTTTCAGTACCCTCCAACACAAAGTTGACGCTAAGGTTACCATCACCATTATCGACGAACCTAAACTGTGCTCGCTTATCGGATGGCAACTTGTACTGAAAGGTGTAGACTCCTTATTGATGTGCTGCCCAATTTTATGGGAGCACATACTAACTTTCCTCCACCTGACACTTCAGATTGTTAGCTGTGTTGACAGCATGGAGCGTCAGCACCAGTTCTTCGATTGCCCCGTTTGGCTTGTGATCAGCAATTGCCTTCAATTCTTCAAGCCTTTCCTTATAGCTGCTCATTTAATTATCGTGGGTATAGAGTAGCGCTACTCCCGCTTTATATCACTTGTCTTGGCGGCCATTAAGCTCCAATGGCATAACACTACCGACAGCCACAATCACCCGACCGTGAATAATAAAATTAGGAATAACCACCCAGTGTATGCACAAGCATTCTTCAGCTCGCATCAAAGTGGGCATTCGAGTTCGCAGGTTCCTCGATACAGAGCTTCGTAACGGCTATACGAATACTCGCATCGACATCGATAGACGATCGCTGCAGCTGAAGATGGACGATAGTACTAGCAAGACGTTTGAGTTTGACTACACTTTTGGGCAGGAAGCCAGTCAGTAGGATGTCTACAATGGCTGTGAAGTTGAGAAGCTCGTCGATAGGGCCTTGGAGGGCTACCATAGCACAATCTTTGCATACGGGCAGACCGGCAGCGGCAAGACGTACACAATGCAGGGAGTAGAGGACGAGTCTTAGCCACTAAAGCTTGACGGCATCATCCCAAGACTGACCCAGCAGCTGTTTGCGAAGGTGAAGCAGCAGAGTTTAGGACGCACGTTCACAGTGTCGGTGTCATTCCTGCAGATCTACAACGAGCGTATATACGATCTCCTGAACCCTTCTTCTTTGAATCCTCGAACTATGAATACTGGGGCCAACACGATCAACGGGCTGCGATTGCGTTGGAATAAAAACGAGCAGTTCTGCGTGTAGAACCTGTTCATATTCTAGTGCAAATCAGCGGAGGAGCTGTCGAAGTACTTTACTTACGGGTTGAAGAACAGAATAAACTCAGCACATAAGCTCAACATGACCTCCTCCCGCAGCCACAGCATTTTTAGTGTTAGGGTAGAAAGCTTTGACCATCGTAATCCAAGCAGCGGGGTACTCAGCAGCCGCATTGAACTGGTAGATTTAGCTGGCTCCGAAAGGATAGGACTGACCGGCACCGAAGGGAAACTCGCGAAGTAGTCGATCGACATAAACAAATCACTATTTACGCTAAGGCAGGTCATATCAACTTTGGCCGATTGGAACAAATCCAAGAACATGACCAAGTAGCAGTCACATATCCCCTATCGCGATTCCAAACTAACATCGATACTGAAACAGTCAATCGGTGGCAACAGCTACTGCCTTATGATTGCGTGCATCAGTCCCAATGACAACTTCTTTGAGGAGAATATGTCGACTCTGACATATGCTACCAAGGCGACTATGATCACCAACAAACCAGTCATCAACGATGATCCTCGAAACAAGCTGGTGGCAGAGCTGCGTAAGCAAGTACACTAGCTCAACGAGGAACTCGCCAAGGCTAACCGACACATTGAGCTGTTTAGTCAACAGCAAAGGTAGTCATCACCTGGCAAGTAGTCTCGTGAGGTTAGTCCAGGGAAGACACAGCAGCTGGCCATTCAGGGCTAACTACCTGCATTCCGCAAGAAACTCAGCGAAAAGATCTCTTCTGCAAGCTATGACCAATTTTCTGATAGGTTGGTGGAAAGCATAAATATGGTGAGATAGCTGCTCCGAAGTAACAAGTAGCTTCGGTAGTCGCTGGAAGAGACGAACAAGAAGCTTGAGCAGAGATAAAGCGAGTCATACGACTTAGAGAAATAGAACGAAAATTTACGATAAAAACTAGCCGAGCAGTCCAACTACATCCTCCAGCTAGAACAGGAAGGAAAAGCCAAACCGCCGATCAGTCGAACTCGCTATACGAAGAAGCTTAACACAACGAAGGTTGTTGGTGGTGCATTCGACGATGAGGATATGCAACCTTCCAGTGGGGAAAAGCCAGTGAATGCGAATACACCAAACTTTAGGATGTCGGCCACACAGGTAGTCCCGCAGGCCGAGGGTCCTTACAACTCGCTGCACTCCCTCGAAATCAACAATATCTACATGAATGAAACCGGCATGGACAGCATGCCGACCAATTTTAATAAACGCGAGAGCAGTACATCTCAAGGGGAGCGCGCCCGCAGCAATACTCAACACTTGTTTGGATAACGATACCGCCAGACCTTTACTTCTAGTACAAATAAGCGCTTGCCCTTCGAGAGCTCCTCAACAAAAAATCGGTTAAACCATACGGCCACGACAGCATACCGCAGGCATCCCTACAGCTGAAGATAGTTTGTCAGGTTTCAATATCAAATAAAGAACAAGCAGGAAGGTGGGTCAGTAGAAGTTGCTTTATGTTATCTGGCTGCCCGGCTTGGTACGGATCACTCGGTCGTCCACGGCGTCATCCAGGTGGATTATATTCTTACTCCATCGCCAGACCAGCACGGCGAGGGCAATGATGATGAGCAGACTCACGGACGCGCTGACGATGAAGCCAATGGTGAAGCCTCGAATGCTTTTGTTGTCAAGAGTTAGTCCATTGTATCGGGCGTAGTTACTTCGCTTGAACGATACTGTTTGCTCGTACAGCGGGATTGAAGTGGAAGCGTCCTGCTGTAAGATAACTCCAGGTCGGGCGAGGTGGGTGATTGCCAGGTTTAGCTGCACAGTCTGTCCAGTAGTCGATTCAACATTCACAAAAGAGGTAGGATTCTACAATTAATTGAATTTGGTACCAATCGGATGTATCGGCCGTCGAGGGTCTCGTCGCCGACATACTGTTCCTGACCTTGCTCCACAAAGGTGTACTTGTAAATGCTGTAGTTTGTGCCAGTCACTTTACTGTCGAACTTTAGGTTCATTGTCATTCTGTAAGGCTCTAGGTACACTTTGAGTGTTTATTTTTCATCGAGCTGTGGGCGGAAACCCAGTAGGTTGGTGCCATTGATGGACCTTCCAGTGTCAATCCAAGTCGTTAAAAGATTGCCGTCTTTGTCTTGATCGATTATGGTCTTGTAGCCGGTAGTGTACTTGCCGTTCACAGCTTTCCAGTTGCGTAGTTTAGATTCGTCAAAAATGCCTGTATTTATCTTGCTCTGTTCGAAGTCCTCATACAGTTTGATTTCGTTGGTGTTGTTGAGTTGAATGAGTGAGACGGCCGAGGGCTCCCAAGGAGTTCCAGCATTGATGGATGGTTTGGTATTTTGCCTCTTCACAAGACTGTCCTCGTAACCCAAGAGATACTGCGATGCTGTGCTCCTTACTATCAGGTTGCTGTAGGCCTGACCAAGCAACACTCTGTTCAGATAGCCAATGGTATCCTTGTCGTTGTTGCGGAGACGCCGAAGCAGCGATAACAGCCCGAGAATACCTTCACCATCAGTCGAAAGCATTGACTTGGTTTGTGTATAGTTCAGTTTTTTACCAGTCTGTAGGTTGTATTCAGTAGGGACACCCTTGAAAATACCCTTGGTATCCCAATCGATGAGCTTCGCATCTTCGGTATCGAAGTATTGGCTAGGCAGTTTACCGAGAATAGAGTTATCTCCCCACTGCCTATATGCTAACTCCTTGTCTGTACAAAACTCGGTTTCACAACCGTACGCCTTTGAGAGATCACCCAATACCGTCTTCATCTGCTTGGCAAACAGACTGTCGTCTGATCCAAACAGGTAGTCAACATCAGACGGTGCCATTTGAAGCTGACCCTTGAACTGTTGCCTCCCCTCGAAGAAGTAGGCTTGGATGTATGGATAATAGCTCTCCTTGCCATTGGTAATGTTGAAATTCGGGTTGCTGCAGGCTGCATCAGCATACTGACCCAGCACATCACCAGAGAAGTAATCAGCACAAGTGGTTCCAACTGTTGCGAAACCCTTTTCGAAGGCTCGTGAAAGATAGGCATTCACAAAAAATTCTTTGAACCTACTGAAGACTTCGTTGAAGTTATCGTAGGCCATCCATGCCCAGGTGAATTGCTGGTTGCTCAGGCCACCCAGAATAAGGTCGTTGTAGAAGTATTCCGTAATGTAGCGGATGATAGCGACCGCTGAATCTGGTGTACCCAGGAACGAGTCGATGGTATCAGGGGAGTCCTTGTTCTCAACAACGTAGTTAACTGTATCGATAAGTCTGAGGTTCACATTTGGGTCTGAGAGAAGTGGCAGTGCGTCGGCGATGGTCAGCTTGTTTTCAATTCCTCGATTGGTACAGAACTCCGAAAATTCGATATCTTCGGTGAATGTGCTGTTCATGTCTCGGGCTGTTTTGTTTAGGATAACTCCCGGCATCAACTCGTTCTTGGTTAGGAAGCTCACTGACCACTGGCTGGCGATAAGCTCGTCGTTATTGCATACTGCCTACTGGCAGACATAACTGAGGGTGGCTGGACCAACTGCGAGCTTGCTCCTTATAGTGCCATTGAGTGCCATCGTCAAGTGGTACATTGTGGAGCGACTGCCGATAAGTCCCGCCATCTGTTGGTCAGTCAGCCCGAACTTATTCCTTATTTCGGAATAAGCAGCAGTGTCGTATTGCTTGACCAAACATACCGTCATCCAACTTTGCAGCCCTCTGGTGCTGTTCCACCCGAAATCGGGATCAGTCATCAGCTTGTCTTGAATTGTCTGGTCAAGTCCAAGCGGAGTGAACACAGTTTACCTCACCAACATCTAATCCTTCAACAGGAACTTGAACAGGTACTCCGTGAAGAACTGTCTGAGGAACTGTTGCTTCATCGATTCGAGGATAGTGTTGAACAGCACCGGGAATTTCCTCTGGATGGGTAAGTTATTGAATTGGTAAAACACTTTATTGAGCCCAAGATTGAGACTATTGATGGCAGCTGCTGAAGCTGAACCATCGCGAGGCCTGAGCTGCCACTTATTCTTGAAGCTAATTTCCCCAACGTTGCCCTGTGCGAAGGTGGCACCTGCATATTCGAAGGCATAGTTGAACTCCAATGGAACGTCAACCAGCTTGAACTTGCTACTGTCGAGGTTGCTCTACACTTATTTATTGTCGTACGTCAGTGGGTTCACCCGTGTAGTTGTACAACCAGTAGCTATGTGTATATTCGTTGTTGTCGTGGTTTGGTTCCGACCCCCATAGCACATACGTCGAGCTACGTTATCAACATACGGTACTCTTTGAGCAGCGACACCGAATCGATATTAGTTTGCACCCTGTTGGAGTAGAACCTTGCCACGATAAAAATGGCGGCGATGGAAAGTGCCAACAATGCCACCATCAGACATATGCAGTTCTTCGCTCGTTAGATTTTCGGCATGAGGGTTGGTTGGCTGGTCAGCAGAGGTTCGGTCTAGCCAAGCATGTTGAGTGGTGTTTAATAATATTATTCACCCCGGGGTTAAGGGATTTAAAACGAAACTTCCCGGTCTAGGCCAGGACAAGCGATCAACGCAGAAAACTGTTGGCTGGACGTGAACGACGAGCCTCCGGAGCCGTACCATTGAGGTTGCGCAAGCTGGAGGGACGGGAGTGGCTGCCGATGCCTTCCAACCTGCTCTTCCACTTCTGTACAGTCAGATCGTGGAACTGTTGGGCTGTATTCTCTCGTTCTTGGTTGTTTAGGATGAGTGAGTTCACTGCCTTCTTCAACAACTACGATAATTGCAAAGGGTACAGTATGCGCGTAGACCTTCATCGCTTTGAACTCTTGCAACTTGTTGTTGCTGCATCTTACGAACGATTGCATCAACCGCCCGAAGCAGCGTTTCTTGTAGAAGTACCCGACGGCCATGCATCGGCTCTTGAAACTGTAGTCCTAAAAGATAGTCAGCAGCGAGTCCGAGTAGATCCTCAGCTACGCAGTCCTACATCAAGAGGTGCGGTACTTCAGTTTTCTGATGAGAATGCTTGCTAGGTTTTTGCGTGTTGCCAACCTTTCTTGGATGGCTGAGAAGACCCGTGTTAGAAGGCGGGTATTGCGACGAACGAGCACTGGTTCGATCCTTGCTTGCTCACGGTTGACCAGTTTCGTGCGGTAGTCCATCCGTTGTTTCAGTTTCTTGAGATTCTTCGAA
>Ga0075152_10001004_pt1 | contig 20466 bp, 24 predicted proteins | sample JI61114C2DNA_FD_70964 | JGI IMG/M metagenome (GOLD analysis project Ga0075152, IMG submission 70964) | Wastewater effluent complex algal communities from Wisconsin, to seasonally profile nutrient transformation and Carbon sequestration -... | ecosystem: Engineered > WWTP > Effluent > Algae...
GTATCGCCATAATCATCAACCTCTGTAGATGCGCATCGGCAATTCGCAACTGTTCCTGCGAGTGCTTCAGATGTGACTGTGACATTCGAGAAATGTGTCGCTGTTGCTGCCCTCGACCATAACCAGAAGTGGTCATGCCACCAATCTAGCTGCATATTGTTCCGCCGCCAGACGCAATGCGGGTGAGTATCCTCCAGCAAGGCAAGTAGCTTACTGGACTGCACCATCGACTGACCCCAGATGACCTTGACAAGATGGTCTGCTCAATTTGCATGGAAGTTGGGATCAACCTGATGACGATCTGCTAACACTACTTTCATTGGGACTGTTTGAGGGTGTGGACCACGAAGAAGCAGTAGTGCCCTTACTGTCGGCATCACCTCACTCAAGTATTCTACGAAAACTGTCAGAAATGCCGTCAGTTTGTATTACCAGTTCGCGACCAGCCAACAAACACGCGTTCCTGCACGGCCTGCCGGTAGCGAACTGAAGCTCCTTCCGAGCAGCTCATCAACTAATGACACTTCTTAATAAAACTTAATAATGCTCGGAAGGTTCTACACTTGCATCCTGCCGCTGGTGGTCGCGCTTCCCACGGGAGTGATCTTCTATGAATGGCTGGTCTTCGATGTCATGCTCTCGGGATCAGCACTCTACCTGAACAACACCAGCCTGTTTGTACTATACGCGCTCTGGTGTCTCAGCTACTACCAGAGCATCGTCATCAAAAACACCCACTCCAACTATTCCATACTCCCGAGGCGCAAGGTGGATCGCTCGCAGTACAACAGCAGTGCCTACTTGAATAACAACACCTGCGATCGTGAGGGTGGACGGTTCAAACCGATGCGATGTAGTCACTGCCACGTCTGTGGATGCGTCCTGCGAATGGTAACGAAACTGGTTAATTCAGGACCATCACTGTCCATGGACAAACAATTGTGTGGGGCTACGCAATCATCGAGCGTTTCTTGTGTTCACGACGGCGGCTGCAGGCATCGGCTGGCACTATCTGATTAACTCCTTCAAGTACTACAGCTATCTCAGCGATCATGATGACGTTGAGCATTCCACACTGTTCTATGTGGGATGGGTGTTCTATGCGTTGCTAGATCTGCTCCTGACTTTGAGTCTAACTGGACTCACCATCAATAACTTGCTTCTCGCCTCAAAGAACATCACTACTTTGGACATCATGAAGGGTAGGTTCAGATTCAGAGCTGACCCCAAGAAGCCGAATGTCTTCGATTTTGGTTGGGCTACCAACCTTGCCATGTTCTTCGACTACGATACTTTCTGGTTTTGGCTACCCAAGGAAAATATCGATGAGAAAGATGGCACAGACTATCCCACGAGACCACCAGTGAAGTATTCTGAGGTGTAAGCCCTCCCTGAAGACATCCGCAATGAACTTCGCAGCGACGAGTAAAAGTTCCTCCCGAAAACGTTAAAGGAGTTGAGAGAGCGCTACGCCGACCAGTACAAAAACGCCATATTCTTCTTCCTGGACGAACAGTACCGGCTCGAGGATGACCCAAAGAAGTAGGAGTAGATGGCAGCAAACCAAACCGCAATGAGCGAAGAAGATAAGCAGTTGCTATAGGAAGCTTACAATTGATACGTGCATGGGGCAACTCGAATAAAATAGTAGCGGTTATCACTGAGGCTCCTGCCGATGCTCTTCTTTTCGGTAGCGACGCTTGCGAATCAAGTGTTTACCCGTAGTGCTCGCAGCGTGTGGTTGGATTTGATTGACATTGAGCACCGCCCTGTACAGGCTGATAGCGCTTTTACCGCTTTCACTGACGTGTATGGTATTGTTTGGTTTGGTTGGTAGGTGGCTTGCTGGGGACTTGCTGTGGTTGCTGTTGTTAGGTTTAGTCGACGGGGCACACTCGTTCTGATGAATTTCTCTGAGGGGGTGATGTGCTAGCCTTCTATATGGCGACCTTCGAACTATACTATTGTCCTTTAAGTAAGGCGAAGTCCACTAGGATTTGGATTCGTTATTGCTCCGATGTTCCGCTAGCCTGCCACCAGACCTATTATGAATGTTACGCTTCAGCGTTACATCCTTCATCTTCAGGCGGCTCTATCTTTGCCGAATCGGTTAGTAAACGAGATTCCGGTACTATCGAATCGACAGTTTTTTGTTATCGTTGACTGGACATGTGACTGGTTCAGGACATAGAATGTCTAGCTCTGGTGCTTTAAACTGCTCCAAGAATGGATGCTCCAGCAGTTCGCGAGCTGTGATGCGATGCTCAGGAACGAGCTAGAGCATGCGCATTACAATATCAACTGCAAGTGGATCGCAACCCCTGAACATTTGATCTGTGTCGATAGGTCGAATATCGATTGTTGATAAGAGTGTCTCCAAATCCTATACTTCGAAACTTTCAAGCTCTTTCTTCTTGGGCCTGCCCGTAAACGAGAGGACACGCTCCAGCTGGTCGAGGTTGGATGTTCCTGGAAACAGTGGTCGTCGAATCAGCATTTCCCCAAGAATACATCCGAGACTCCAAATATCCGTAGGTTTGCTGTAGTTACTACTACCCAGCAACATTTCAGGCGAACGGTACCATCGAGTGGCCACGTGTTCCGTCAATACGTTCTGTTAGCAACCCACACTCTTCAAAAACTTGACCAGTCCGAAGTCACACACCTTGATTTCGCAGTCTTCGTTGATGAGTACGTTCGAAGGTTTGAGATCTCGGTGCAAAAGTTCAGCTGAATGGAGGTACAGCATTGCACGGGCTAGCTGCGCCATCACGAACTTTTGGTGTGGTAGCTGTAGCAGATTCTACCGCACCACCGAATGCAAATCGCTCTCGACGTACTCGAAGACAAGGTATACGTCCAATCCGTTCTCCGCGCGAATAGTATCTACAAGCCTGATGATATTCTCATGGTTGAGTTGTTTCAGCACACACACCTCCCGGAAGGTTCTTTGCGCATCCGTCACATTCTGAAATGCGTCAAAGATCTTCTTGAGGGCGTAGGGCTGGCCCGACTTGATGTGCTCTACTTTCCAGACATGGCCGTAAGCACCGCTACCGACCTTCTGCAGCAGCCGAAAGCGTTCAAGAATGTGTGGTTCGATTGAGTCGGTGGTGTCCTTTCCAGGTTCCATGCACCTATGGAAGTTATTCTATATAACAAGAACACACACCCTGTGACTGTGCTGCTTCAGGACTGTTGAAGCTACCTTCATGGTTTTTGTTGGAGGGTGCCATCACGGGACCGACCGACGATGGTGCTAGGCTAAATTGCTATAATAGGAGTTATACAATAGCAAGGCATGAGCAAGCTGATCGACTCCGGCGCGGATATGACGATGTTCGGGCAGTTGGTGCACCTTGAGGTTGATTGTTTGTTGACCTCAGAAAAAGACCGTAGCTATCAACAACAGTCTGTGCAGCGATATTGAGACTATCCACTCCCTAGGGAATGACTTCGCCGAGATGGAGCGATAAGCGAAGACAACCACGAACTAAACTCGCATCAAACTTGCAGAGGATGTGAAGCGTGTATAATAGAGAATGTACGATGCCCACCCTACCTAGTCGCAACTACCTCAGTCTACAGAAGATCGAGAACCTACGATTCGCCACACAAATAACCGAAATGTCGCAACACGACAAGCAGATCGCTCAACAACTGGACTTCCTGCAGGCAAGGTTTCAGGAATTCGAAAAGAATGTTTACGGCAACAAACTTGGATGATCACAATGGCTGGTAGATGCGCAAGAATGTTGGGAAGCGAGGTTTGCCACTCTTTTCGTTGAACTACTGGTACTTGTAGGTGATCACAGTACCGATCTTTGGTGGGCGTTTGCGCATGTCATCGTTAAGGCCACTACCGACTTCAAACTCCACTCCATGGGTATTGCGGACCTTGAGCGCACCGACCATACCCTAGCATCTTCCCGTACCGTTTTTGTACCCGAGCACGGTCGCTTCGTCATCGTAGAATGTCTTGACCTTTAGCAACGATTTGGACCTGCGATTCTCATAGAAAGATTATGGTTCACGAAGCATGATACCTTATCCTTTGACCTTGTTCACTGATTCCAGCTCGGCGAACATATCAGTGAAACTACTGCATTACCGATGAGCATGACACTTGATATGTGGGTTGTTTGCTTTGGTGATAACATCCTCCATAATCCTCACACGCTCTCTAAACGGTTTCTTCAGACCCGGCGCATCAAATACTAGGTACACCACCTTCTCCCACTCAGAGTCGATAGGATTGGTCTTCTTTATTGCAGATAGTGTTTCGGAAAACCGGTTTCGTCCAATGAACAGCTCACCATCAAGTTGGCTCTTGGGCCAGTTCTTGGTAAACCACTTGGGTGCATAGAACCGATTTTTGTTTCGACTAAACATTTGAGTTCCCGTCCAAAAGCATCGCACACCGTCCAGCTTCTCACTCATGTACCAACCGGTTGGGTCAACTCCATCGTCCCAAGTTTCAGCAAGGAGGACGTTAATACAGCTGGTCGTAGAGGGTCCTAAATCACTGGGTCCTAAATTAAATTGGTAAGTACTGTAGTCTGGTTCATCATCGTCATCAGCGCTTCGGTTACTCTTTGTGGGCGAGAGAGCCACACTTCGATCCCTTGAAGATCTTGAAATAGCATCATCCGTCATCGCAGTGATAGACAAATGGTGGCTGCCAGTGGCTGACTTGTGGGTGGTTGCAGGTCTTGATGATGCTGGGGCATCGCTTACAAAGGAATAAATAAATTTGTGGTGTGCTGTCTTGTATCCTTCACCAAGTAACCAATCTTCCTCCTTCAGGCAAAACTCCACTGCTTCACTGTTATCCTTGAAAGTGCGAATGTCGTGCTTTTCCTTTTTGTCACTACCGATGTTTGTGATTCGAACATTGTTATCGTTCACCTCTAGCTTTACTGCTTCATTGCCTCGTTCATAGTACTGCCCGGAAAATCCTTTTCTACCTTCCAAGCCCTTTCCACCTTTACCTGTACCAACGGGCACTTATGACTTAGACTCGGAGATGCCGCCGGTAGGGTCCCTCTTTAAATTACTCTCACTTTTAGTTTCGGCCTTCAAGCCATCTTTGGAGAAATACCCCTTTATGAGCTTTTCCTTGATCTTTTCGATGATGCTTGCTCGTGCAAGCTCCCTCGTCGCATACTTCTTATTGAGTTCCTCAATATTGCTTTCAGTTCCATTCTTCTCCTTACCCACTCGAATGCTGATGCTGACCCCAGTGACTGTGCCTTCCCAGAACTTGTTGGAGGTGGTTATCAATCTCACCATCTTTCCATCAGCGATGTCAAACGTGTATCCCTCAACGACAACCTCGTGTTTGTTTGGCTCCATAAACTAATATCTGATTCCTGTGAATACTGTCGGGCAATTAAAGAGCCACCGAAAAGCGGCAAATCAGCAGAAATCATAAGTTTTGTAGGTACTCTCTCATCTCTTCGTCATGTTTGTCCTTCTGGGTGTTATTGTGCTCGATGTACTTGTATTAGAAGTTGTTGCCGCGTACTACACCATCCCAACGATGTCCTGGTTTGATGCCAAATCGGTTTCCCGGGCCTGAATATTTGCATTCGAACAGTGGCTTTTCCCCTTACTGACGCATCAGCGATTTGATCTGTCGCATTGGGTCTTAGAACATCTCACGTTGTGCAAGTTCTATTTTATAGTCATCGCTGATATCAGTCTTTCCGAAGTTGATGAGCTAGCCCTTCTGTTGTTTCATTTCGGCTTGCTTTAGGCCCTTCTACCACTGCCCCAGCCGCTTCATCACTTTCTACTGATGCATAAGCTTCTCAGCCTCTTCTGAACGCTACTTTATCGTACCGTCCTTGTTCCTGTAAATGGTTTTCATGGGTGGAATTACGTTGCGGTTCACTTCAATGTCTGAATCGCTGTTCTACTCCTCAATCGGTTCCTTTTTGCCATGGATGAATTCCTCTAACTTCACGTTTTGGTCCTGCCCGAACTGAACTGTCTGCTGATTTGGATCGCTTTCCATCGTTAGCTTCACCTTCTTGTGCTTCAACTGTCGGAGGTCGATTCCCTCCACATTTTCAATTACTAGCTGATCTTTCAGAAACTCGTCAAGGTCTTCCTCATTACCAACACCTAATGCCTCCTTGAACTTTCGTCTGAGCTTCTAATCCTTTGATGGTTCGGGACGCTTGGCTTGTTACTCTTCATCCGATTCTATTCGTTCGGGGAGGTCGTCCTCTGATGACGATTCGGATTCTACCCGTTCCTCCTAATCAAGCACTTTCACATTGTTGGTTTGGCGTGTCTTGTGCTTCTGGCTCCCGTCGAGGTACCTCGATAGTGCTTCCGTCTTGCTCTTTTGCTTCATGCTCTATTATATAAAGCCAATAGCAAATAAATGATGGATGCACCATCAACCGGCTTCGAAGCAGTGCTGAGCAAAATCGTCACTGAGCTCAAGTTACCGAGCAGAAGTACTTCCCACCGTAGTCGCAAGGAGTTCCGGACGGCCGCTGGATTCTACGATAAACCGTACACAAATTGCAGGTAGTGCCTCCAGTCCAAATTCAAGTGCAAAAACTGTATTGGCGTGATGGTGCAGCATCTCAAACAGTTCAAACAACACTAACAAGAAATGATTGAGCAACGCAAGACTTCCTACATTCGACAGCTGGGTCATCGCAAGTAACCACCGAAGGAGAAGAGTATTGTGGAACAGCAAAGTCCATCATCTCTGGCGGAACAACCCCAGTAATCTAAACGCTTGGCTGAATTGAAGAAAGGATCTAATCCAACACTCCACCAAAATATACTGGAACTTCCCATACAATAGCGAGAGAGGGTGGAGCCGGCATCGCCATTAACCACGTTCATACTCGAAAGCCGTAGGTATAAGTCGTTGTCGAGCATAACCACTCAACGTGCTTAACCTTCCGTATAAGAACGTTCGCGCAATCGCCTGTCCATCCAAACGATTCAGGTACCGCTTGGTAACAACAACAATGAACCAACGAAGACAAGCATTCACTCCAAAAACATTCGGGTAAAGCCGCTCTCACTCACTCGAAGGAGAGATCTCGTGCAGGACTACGATGCACTACTTCCAGTCATCAGGCAACTGAGCATCCAAGACCGGTAGCTGCATATCATCAAGAAGGAGCGGGTTACGATAACAAGGCCCACAAAAAAATCAATCTTGAACTAGTTCAATTCGAGTCCTTTTACTGCTTGGGAAATGCATAACGAGCGGCACCACTACTAACGTTAGGATGAGGATTTGCCCACCCACTGAAGCACTAATAAGTTTCATACTGTGTTTTCATATCGTATAAATTGTGTATGCGCTATCTCATTGGCACGCTCTTTGAGGAAGAGGAGATCAAGGAGAAGACTAAGTTCCAGGATATGAAAGCGAAAGATGAAAAGGGGCACATGCGGTGGGAGGGAGCATTCACAGGTGGCTTTACTGCTGGCTACAAAAATACCTGCGGAAGTCGAGATGGATGGACACCAGCCACCTTTGTTTCATCCCGTACCAAGAGAGCAGAGTATACACAGCAGAACATCAACAACTTCATGGATTCGGAGGATCTCGGCAAGGGTTAGCTCGCTTCGAACATCAAGCTTCAAACACAATTTTCGACGGTGGGAACACCTTTCAACGTTTCTGTGCAGGAGTCAGTCGGAGAGCGTATACTTAACAATCTAAAGAAAGGGAAGGTAGAGGATCAAGCACCTCGAGATGAATAGGATTTGTAGAAGCTCTTCGACCGATACGCCAAACAATAAGAACTCGAGGAAACAACTGCCAACCAACGCCACTACCGCTTCGTCGATAAGAGCGACTTCACATCGATGGAATTCAGCAACATCGATGCAGCAGATGACCCATTTGTATGCGAGTTTGAAGAACAGTTTAGCCAGCTCGTGCGAAACCGTTGGAAGGAGTAGACAGAAGAGTAAAAGAAGAAAAAGCGAGAGGAGAATAAGATCTATTTTGACTTCACCAAGCCACTGGAGGAACAAACTGAAGACTATCTGAGTGAAATTGTGGACCAGCCCATAGAAGACAACCCGAGAAAGCGAGTGAAAACGGAGCTGTTTCGGCATAAGCTGGAGGAAGTATTCGTTGCTCACAAGGCAGTTAAAGAGAATGAAAAGCAATCGAAAGTTCCTGAAGTTCCTGAAAGCTACAATCCGTATGCGAAGATGGAGCAACTCGCGGAAAGTCAAAAGCTCAAGCAAGCTGCCATTCAACCACAGCAGAAACCAGTAGATCACAACAAAACATCCAAATCTCGAGGTGAGTTGCTGGGAGAGAAACCCATCAAACCTCGCACAGACAATCAGAAGTTTGTGCGAGCAGAATCCCAAGAGCTCGGTTGCAAGGCTTAGCTGTAGTTCTACCTAATGAACCCTGAGAAGCAGAAACGCTATACCGAATACGTACGTGAGATGGAGGGAAAGATCATTGGCGGTGACACTGGCCTGGACTGGAAGGAAGCCGAACGATAGCGCAAGGAGTTTGAACTTATCTACCAGAAAGCAGTTCAGAACAATATCGCCACCAAGACCATAAGCCTGCAGACCTAACTCAAAGCCAAATAGTAATCGATAGCCCTGGATAAAATCGTTAGGGTGAAGCTCCAATGGAAACCCGAACCACTACTATGCAAACGGTTTGGAGTGCTAACTCCCTACACTGTCGACCAAAACGAAGGCTACCTATGACCGTTCATCACCATTTAATTTCTTGACTGATAGCTCATAGCCGCATTATTTCCCAACTCTCACTCAACCCAAGAACAACAGTTATGTTCGCAACGAGTATTAGTTAGGTTGGCCGCCAACGATTTATTAATAACTAATCGAAAGAAGTCGTTAGCAAGCATGAGTGAGTCATTTGGCATCATGGACGAAGGCTATTTCGTGAGTCGTAAGGAGATACTCCGGTGGGTAAACCATACCCTCGGCTTGGACCTTACCGCAGTCGAGCAGTTGGGTTCTGGAGCGGTCTACTGTCAACTTATGGACGCACTTTTACCGGGAATGGCCCCACTGCACAAGATTAACTGGCGGGCGCGACAGGAGTACGAGTTCATACAGAACTTCAAGCTTCTCCAAACCATCTTCGACAAGATGGGCATCAGCAAGAAGGTGGAGGTGAGTATGATTACTATTCAGATCCAGCGGCTTGCTAAATGCAAGTACCAAGACAACCTGGAGTTCATTCAATGGCTTAAGCGGTACATTTAGGTACAGGGAGGTTGCAAAGAGGGATATGATGCTCCCGCAAGGAGAGCGCATGCACAACTCGACCTATCCTTTTGTGAAAAGTAGCGAAAAGTGAACACGAGCTATAATAAGGAAAACATCAAGAAGGGAGGCTTGCTGGAAATGTCAATGGAAACTAAGCGTAGCGTCACTGATCTGCACGAGAATGCTCTAAAGACTCCAAAGGGAAGAACGAGCATGACCAACTTATCATCACCTTTCCGGTCTTCTTTTACGAAAAAGCCAATAAGCATTACAGCGAAAAAGGAGCCGACCCCCACTGAGGAACACCAAAAGCTTTCACAAATAAAGTAAATACTGAAGAAGGAGACTGTGCGAGACAGCTAAACACAGCTGAACCGTATCCGTAGCCTACTGAACGTGCCACGCATTGATTAATAGGAGGACTTGGACTGCATTTGATTGCCTTTATGCATTTGCTGCCCTATTCGATTAATAACTTTTATGAGCGAGTGCACCTCCGAGAAGTGTCAGTGTGCAATCTGCAGCAGAAACTACAAGAAACCTGAACCAGTCGCTGAGGTGGAGCGCTTCGAGAATATCCATGAAGTACCGTTTGGGGAAAGCCTACTCGTGGTGCTCGAGAGACTCACAAGTGCACGGCTTGTGCATCCAGTTTCGCTGCATGTCCCCGAAACGTTCTTCTTCAAGAATTCCAAGGTGCACTCATACTACTACAGCAACTCGGTAGCCATTGCGGTTGATGCAGAAAGGGGAGCTGTGCTTATTTCCAGGGCCCGTACCATTGAAGAAAGTGGAAACTGTCATAATGGGAAGCTTGACACGCGACCACACTTGCTAGTAGATGCTCGGTAGGCCACCACCTTCTCCAAACTTCAGCGAAGTGCAAGAAAAAGAATAGCGACAGCGCAAAATGAAGAATGATGTGGCTCTTATGAAGCAGGTCAATGGCGGCTACGCTCTTATTTCCGAGTTCAACCTCCCATTCGAGGTACAGAAGGCACGCCATATTGAGTACATCCAGCTATTTCGCAAGGAGCAGCCGGAATTCGTAAAGTTTGACTATCAGACGGATAAGTCAAGTGAATTGTACAAGAGAGCCAGCGAATATGCACTTACCATGAAGGGTTAGTACACGGACTGGGACACAAACTATCTCGGCAAACGGGAGGAAGTAGCGTTCGAGTTGGAGCTCTTTCGGAAGGAGTTGTAATCGCTCTTACAGTACCGAACTTTCAAGTTAGTCCACCTCCTAAACCTGACTGGCATCAGGGTACTGAAGGGTCGGTTCGATTGGTCAATCAACAGCTCTACTGCAACTATCAGCCTTCATAATGTGGAGGGACTCCAGCACTGTGCAGCCCGACCAAGCAGTAAAATCGATTTGGAGACCTTCGAAAGACAGCGTATGGAGACGATCAAAAAGAAGATAGCCGCACTTGAGACACCTGAACGAAAGACCCATTATTAATGGAACCATCGGGTAACCAATTACGAGCACACCTTGTATCAGAACTATGAACGCGTGAAGAACGGGATCATCGATCACATACCCCAGCTGGAGCAGATTAGCGCCTCCGACAGAGCATTTAAGGTGTTGCACCCCGAAATAAAATCCAGTTTGTCGGAGGTGCTCAAGCATTAAAGCCTCTGCCGCAGGACTATGCGAAGTTTATTTCCTCGCAACGACCGACCTTCGGATAAGCCATTGAGCCATAGCAACATCCGCCCAGCAATGCCTCAAACAACAAAACCATCCTCAACGAGTAAAATTCCTTGGCGAAAACGCGAGCAGTAGTCCATGGAACGACAAAAAACCCTGTTCCGGTAGAGCTTTCGCCGTAATCTCAAGCACTCACGGATGCAAACTCAGCCAAACCTGTAAACCAGCACCATTGAAATCAATCTGAGCAGGGTGCTGGAACGCACTCGCACCTGACAGTTCTCACTTCTGATAGATCACCTGGTTCAGCACTGACAGCTTGGCATTTATCGAGTTCAGGTAGTACTTGTCCAGGCTTTCCTTTACGTTCATTATCTGTGGCTGGTCTTTTAGCAGCCGCAGCTTCATTTACTTCTGCCGTGCCTGCTGGTCGATGACTTCGACCTTCTTCAGCACCAAATCATACTTTTGGTCGCGTGATAGGCCCTAACTGTTCAGATCTTTCTTCCAGTTTGACAGTGTTGCTTTGAGACCTTTCGTACCTTCGTGAAGGTAGTTCCTCTTGTACGGCTCGCTGTTCACCACAGATGCTGTTGCTGCAGCCGAAGTATTGCTGCCAGCTGCTAACCCTGATGGTAAGCTATCCCGTCTTCGAGGTGTCATCTGTGAATGCATCTTCCGCAGCTCCGACAGGTACTGCTGTCCAATCTTCTTGTGGTCCAGCTTCGGAGAAAGATCTTCAAACACTACATCACCATTCTCTTCGATTTTCTTCTTTACACGTTTGCCTTTATACTCGAGTTCAAGTTTGAGTATCTCCAATTCCTTCTTCTTTTTCTCATCCACACGAGGCTTGAGTTGGCTCAACACGCTTTCTCTGTATTCCAATATCTTGTCCTGCACCGACTTTCCGCGGTCCTTCTTCTCAGTTGCTTTCTGCTCCTCCTCAGCTATCATCCCGTGGTAGTGTCCGTGGTATAGGTCCTGTAGCTCCTTCCCTCGCTCGTTGAGCAAATTCTATTCTAAAAGCCTCTTGGCAATTTCCTCCTGCATCTTCACCTTAAACTCGTCGTAGTGCTTGAGGTGCTCTTGCATTTCCTCGTTGTCGAGTGGTCTGTACTTCTGCTTGATTTCGCTGAGTTTCCGTCGGCGCTATTCTTCTTATCGTTTTGCAAATTACTTTTCGAATTCCTTTTCGCGTTACTTAAACCGAGGGTTTTTTACTTGGTACTTCTGCAGCAGTTCTGCCTCCTCCCTACGACGGTCCTCGCGCTGGGTTTTCTATTCTTCTCGCTGTCTTTTGTACTACATCAGCTTCTTCACTGAATCGTTGATCCGTTCTTTCAGGAGCTTCTACTGCTGCTCCTTCTCTAGCTTGTCTTTAAGCTCCATTTCCTGTACACTCTTACTCTGCAGCTCCCTCAGCTTGTTACGCGCCTTGCGCTTCTGGCTGCGCAACCGCTGTACAAACTCTTTGGCTTTTGCAGTTTGTTAGCTTGAAGGATCCCAGTATTTGCTATTGACGATATGCGAAAGGTCAACGTTACTGCCGTCTCCTGACATCATTGACATGTTCTGCATTTCCCGCCCGATGAGTGATAACTTCATCGCTAGTTTTTCCTATCGCTTGCGAATATTCTCCACCTTGGGCCTCTTACGAATGTTCAGATCGCTACTGAAGATTGCAGCTTCAATTTAGCTCTATCGTTATCGTGCCAAGCTTAGCACCTTCTCTTGAGTCTTTGCCTCCGATACAGATAGGATGTGAGCCAGATAGTGTTTTTGTGCACCCGTCTGCATATCGTACACCTTCCCCTCGCTGAACACCATGAGCTTGCTAATTCTCTATATCGGCCGTTCCTTACCTTCAGTTCGTCGTTTCGCAATCGCTGGCGAGAATTTTTTAGCAAGTACTCAAACTCTTCGTTGATAGGTGGCATTCGATACGGCGGTTCTAATGATTCTTCGGATTCCTCGCCATCACCTTCTTAAGGTTATTACTGTTAAGGAGCTGGGTTAGCGATGTGTTGCTTGTGCCCTTTGCCGGATTATATAACCTCTATCATTTTATTGATTGTAATGGCTGGACTATCTACAACGGTTGCCGACACTGAGGGATTATAAGTTGTTGATTAATGAGTGATATCATAACACTTCCTTACTGCATTCCCAAACAAGAAGCAATTGTGGCGGTTTCTGCAGGCCTTCGTCCTTACCGAGAAGGTGGAATACGTATAGAAAAGGAAATTAGGGGTGGAAAGACATTCTACCATGACTACGGTCACGGAGGAGGCGGAATCAGTTTGGCCTACGGATGCGCACAACACGTTGTTAAAACAATGTTTCTGCCTCAAGGGGTCTCCAAGGAGGAACCTGTGGCGGTGTTAGGCTCAGGAATCATTGGCCTCACCACCTCGCTCCTATTAATATAGAACGGCTATAAAATCAACTTATACGCGGAGCTGATCCCTTTCGAGAGGACATCAACGCAGCCGGAGATCACAACTACCGTAGCTGCTGGCTATTGGATGCCTCTGAAAGTCGACAAGAAGGAGTAAACCCTTCAGTTTGCAATCACCACTTGGAATCACTACGCTGAAATTTAATCGTTCCAGAACAAAACTTCCAAGCAGCTGGGTGTCGAAAAGCTCCGAACGTACTCTGTCAATGATGACGAGCAGCTGACCTTCATGCCAATCGAAGGAATCATCGAACCGAAGTCTTGCCGCATTACTTTTGGGGATGGTAAGGTACACAACGCAACAACCTTCGAGACGTACGTCATTGAATCTGAGAAATACCTTCCCTTCCTCACTCAACGACTACGCGATTCAGGCAAGTTCAATCTCATTCGAAGACGACTGGATTCTCTGTAGGAAGTGCTTACTTTGAAATAGGCTCATATCTTCAACTGTTTTGGATTCGGTGCTGGCAAAATCTTCAAAGACAACAAGCTGAATGGAATCAAGGGACACGTATTTAAGATCGACTTACCAAAGGAACTCAGAGATTTTGTGCTGTTCATGAAGGTCTCAAACCAATGGATTCTACAAGTACCACAACGGCAAACCAACAAACTTGCGATGGGCATTTCCTATGAAGAGGGCAAGACCGATCCCTTCCCCGAATAGTCCCAGCTGGCCCACATTCTCAACACAAGCCAAAAGTTCTTCGAAGGCGTGGCTAAATCCACGCCCCGAGCAAAGCTATGATGACAGCGAACCATAATCAAAATTAATAACAGCAAGTAGAAAGGGAGTGGCATGCTGCTGAAGCCCTGAGCCACCTCGCCAGCAATATCATTTAAATATTTTTCAAATTATGTAGGTCGAAGTGCCAATCGTCGAGATGGACGTGCCCGCTAAGCCAGAGGAAGTCAAGCAGGAAGAGCAAGTAGTCATCCACACCCTCCTCTATGGTAACTGAAGGTTCGATGTAGACATTAAGCAAACCCTGCTGCAGCTGGAGAAAGCACTTGCCAACAAGGAGCTCCGCCAGGTCAGCCGCATAATGAAGCAAATCAAGCGTTACAAGAACGTCATCCAGGCGCACCACTTGGCCCGAGTGTTCGATATCGTGCTTCCCTGCAGTGGCATAGACTTCAGCAAGATTCCAGGCTTCAATGCCGAGTTCAAGGAGTCTTTTGACATGCCAAAGAACTTCCTTTCGAAGAGTGCTAAACTTGCGGAGATTGAGATCTATCTCAAGACCATGTACGTGAGTCTACTCTATCGTGAAAAACTTTATGGAGATGCACTGCAGGCCATCAAAGTTCTGCTGCCCAAGATCAACGATCTCAACAAACGAACCATCGACAGTCTCAACGCTCACCTGTACTTCTTCCTTGCTCGCATTTACGAAAAGAGTGGGAGCTTCATTGATGTGAGGGAGCAACTTCTGGAGGCATACAATAAGGCTTGTTTGCGAAGTGATGAGATGGGGCAAGCTACCCTCATTAACCTTATCCTGCGGAACTACATGGCCTACAACAACTACGAGGCTGCTTATAACTTCATCGATAAGGCAGATTTTCCCGAAAACAAGAGCATCAACGAGTACTGCAAGTATCTCTATTACACGGCCAGAATAAAGGCAATCCGCAGAGACTATAACGAGGCTCTTTGGCGCCTTAACCAAGCAATCCGGAAAGCCCCCGACAGAGCTGTAGGCTTCAAGATTAGCTGCCAGCGACTAGCCATCGTTGTGGAACTGCTTTTGGGTGAGATTCCCAACCGTGAGATCTTCTCTGAAGAGGTTATTTTCAAACATACCTACGGCTATTACAAAGTCATCCAAGCCGTTATCGAAGGAAATCTCAAGAACTTCCAGGAGACAGTCGCGAAGTACAAGGACCGCTTCACCCAAGACAAGCTATACACTCTGATTATGCGGCTGAACCAGATCGTTATCCGCGTGGGTCTCAGGAAGATCAACAACGCTTATTCGAGGATTTCTTTGACAGATATTGCTAACAAGCTCAAGATTGACAAGCAGGATGTCGAGTTTGTGGTTGCTAAGGCCATTCGTGACGGTGTGGTGACCGGAGAGATCAATCATGACGAACAGACCGTAACTATTAAGGAGCATAAGCACGTCTACATGACGGACGCACCCCAGCAGATGCTTGATCAGCGGACCAACTACTTCCTCAACCTGTACCAATCGGTGCAGAAGGCCATTACCTACCCACCACCAAAGATTGAGTTGGAGCGCGCCGGTAGCGAAGACATGGACCCCAGCGATCTAATGGACCTCTTCGACTTCGACGACGACATGTGATACCCCATATTCAAATTATCGAAACGTGGGGAGCGCAAGAATTGCTTATGAATTCGGTTGAAAGCATGCTCTTCACCAAACATCCCGGGCGGGTTAATAAGACCAGATCAGGGTCCCAATCCTCCGGCTGTAATAATTCATCAGTTATTACGCCATGCGAACAGTATATTCGAAATAAATGTTAGCGGGTGTGTCTAAGAGGGCTTCAAACCGATTACCGAGGGGAGTAGGGATGGTGGCTCACCGGAGCCGCAAATTGAATATTTGGTGATTTATAAATATTAACTGTTAAGGCCACGCTGAATGGAATATCAGTTGGGTGAGGCGATTTTAAATGGAATAGATAGCGTCGCTCGGAGCAGTCACTACCGTTCCAGGATCAAGGATTGGTGGTCTTGAGCTTGCTGGTCCCGGTCCAACGGCCTTATGACCTCTCGGGAGCGGTTTGCGTTTATATTTATTTTTCACTTTGCGATGAATACAAAACTCGCAATCCTCTGGCTGGCGCTTATCGTTGCCGCTTTCAGCCAGTGCTCCGGCAATGTCGGCCTGTAAGACACGGAATCAGGTACCCCCACCAGCTTACTCAGCAATCATCACCGCATAAGTTGGGTCAAAACACCTTGGTCTAAAGCTCGGCTCCAGCCCCGTGCTGTACACATACGCCCTCCGAAAGCCTATGAGTACACCACCACGGATTGCTCTCGGTACGCAAATCATCTTATACAGCCCTCACCAGCTTTGACGCCAGTCCAATTACCGGCTTCTCTTTTTCGTTGGAGGGAGGACAGACCAATCAGAACCTCGTGCAAGTCATCCTATTCACTCCTTGGAACGTGACCATATGGCGCTCACTCAAGATCAGTCTATTGGCTTCCAGTCGATCTGATGTCGAAGTGGGCCTCGTTTCGTTCAAAAGTACAGTCAATCGATAATTTAGATGTTCAACCTGGACAAGAGCTCGTCACAGTTCCCTTCAGAAAAGCACTGCCAACCACTTCCGGTTACATTGCACGACCATTCCTTTCTGGAGTTACCCTATCCAAAATCACAAATACCATATCCGTTTCGATAACTGGAAAGGAGCTTACCACCACGGGATTCAACGTTGGGGTTATTTCGGCATGTGGTCTCACCGCCGTTACAGTTTCGTACCTTGCCTTTAGCCCTTCGACTGCTGGTTTCGCTTCCTATGGCGGCATAATTGAACAGCCAGTTGTGCCAACCGCCACCTATCTTTCCATCCATAAGTCACTATGTTCCCTGGAAAATTTCATCTACGGTCTCAACGGATTCACCTTTGGAGCTACCGCTAGTGCAAGCCTCAGCACTGAAATTGACAGGTCTTTCGTTCTGACTGTCAATCCTGGACAGATCACTTCCAAGCTCGCCTTCACCTACATCGTCTATGGTCCAAGCCCCAAGTACGTTTGCGCCAACTGCCCTGATAAGATCAGCGGATTTGGTGGTCGCTGCGTAAGCCAGTGCAAACAAGGAGAGGCTCAGTACACCTACCCCGATGGCTCTCAGGGATGCATCGTTTGCTCTGACATCGCAAACCTTGTGGTCTCATCTGATGGAACTTCCTGTGTTTGCAAGCCTGGAACTTCAAGCGTCCGAGGCATCTGCACTGTGGTGGAGCCTTACAAGACAGATGTGGTCTACGGCTCCGAGTTAAGTTAGATCACCAACTCCAAGACAAGCCAATCCACCAAATCCAGCCAGTCGTATGCTGAATACCTCGCTAGCATCGCTGCTTCATCCGGCAAGACCAGCTCGAGCAGCAACTCTGCAGCTTCTCATGCTGGTTCTACTACTGGTAGCTCCAAGGGTAACGGTCCATTGAAGCCCATCTTCGGTGATGGCAAGGTAACTGTTACTACAACAACAACCACGACCACAAATGGGAAAAACAGAGGGGACTTTGTCCTTTCTCAACCTTCAACAGTTGCTCCTTTGACTGTTGCACCAATCTCAGGAACTAACATAGGTGCCTCCACGAACAACGGATTTATTCCAGTCGTTAATGGTCCTTCAGGAAATGCTCAGGTCATTACTGTCACCACTCAAGGAACTCCTCCAAGCTGCGCCAACACTCCAAACAGCTATTGGAATGGTTCTTCTTGTGCCTGCCTGCCAACCTTTACCAGCGTGAGCGGCAAATGCGTTCCTGGCAGCCAACAAGGATGGGTGAAGGTTTCAACCACCACAAACGGAGGCGCTCAAAATGGACTCCCACCGACTGCTAATCCGATTAGCCCAGCAACCAATCCAACTGCAGGTGGACCCGCCAGCTGTGCAGCTCTTCCCAACAGCTATTGGAATGGAGCTTCTTGTGCTTGTCTCCCCGGCTACACTAATTCCTCCGGTCAATGCACGAACCAGGCAGCTCAACCACAACCTCAAGCTCCCACTACCCAGGCTGGTTCCGGTCAATGTAACGGAATTCCCAACAGTTACTGGAATGGAAATGGCTGTGCTTGCAACCCAGGCTTCACCATTGTGAACAACCAATGCCAGCCCAGCAATCAAGGAGCACCCACTACTGGTCAGACTCAACCTACCACTGTTCCACCAATTAGTGGATTCCCCGGCTCGAACCTTCCACCAACCACCAATCCAATCAATGGAGTCAACCAAGTAACAACTGCTCCAGGACAAAATGGACTTCCACCAACTGCTAATCCCATCGGAGCACCAGGAGCACCAGGATTCCCAGCTACCAACCCTACCGTTCAGTATCCCGTCACCATCGGAACCGCTGGAGTTGCTGGAACACCAACTTATCCAGGAACCACCATCGTTGGGCCAACCTATCCAAACGTTCCAGGTTTCAATGCTGGAGTAGGTGTTTCCCCGATAATTGTGAACCCAACCTATCCTTCCATCTCTGGTGTCTCTACTCCTCTTGATCCATCTCAAGTGATTCTCCTTCCTCCTGGATATCCGAGTGGCAACCCCTATCCCGTCGATCCTAACTTCCCAGGCAACCCATACCCAAATTATCCACCATACCCCAATACCCCCAGCGGTCCTATCGTCTGCCCAAACAACCGATATCCTTTGGCAGGAATCTGTGTCTGCAAGCCTTATTACTACCAGACCCCCTCCGGAGAGTGCGTTTCCAGGAACCGCCCGAACCCCAACAACCCCAACAACCCCAACAACCCCAACAACCCCAACACTAATTGTGGACCTAACGGTCAGTTCAACTGGCAGAAGGGAAGCTGTGTCTGTGGAACTGGTTATTACTGGACTGGTAACGGCTGTGCTCCAGGTAAGGAGTGCCCCAATAATTCCACAAGAATTAATGCCAACCAATGTACCTGCAACTCCCCTCTTGTCTTGGTCGGTGATACTTGTTCAAGATGCTACAGCAATGGATTCTGGGATGGAAGCCAGTGCATCTACCTGTGTGGAACCTTCTCGACCTATAATACAACTACACGTAGATGTGTTTGCAATGATGGATATGGCAGAACCAACCCCACAACTTGTACCCCTTGCCCAGCTAACAGCCGAACCATCAACGAAACTTGCGCTACATGCCCAAGCAATTCCCGACTGATTGGCCAGAGCTGTGTCTGCAACCCAGGATTCCGACAGAACCCTCAAGGATACTGCATAAACACATGCCCACAGGGATCAACCTACCAACAGAGTACTGGCCGGTGCAAATGCAACCAACTTAACTTCTACTTGGTGAACAATAACTGTGTTGCTTGCCCCGCAAACAGCTTTGCCAATGCTGGAAACGGTTGCACTCCTTGTCCTACAGGAACGACCGTCGTTGGTTCGACTTGTGTTATCGTTGGTGCGGGTGGTCTCCAAATATTCAACCCTATCATCGGAGCAATTGTTACCTGCCCCTTCAACAGCTTCCCCCGAAATGGCGTATGTGTGTCATGCCCAATCAATTCGACTTACAACATTGATGAGGACAGGTGCATCTGCAGCACTGGATATGCTCGCGTTGGAGCCCTATGCATTAACCTTTGCCCAACAGGCATCTACCTCGGTGGTACTCTTTGCGGCTACTGCCCTCTCAACGCTATTCCCCAAAACAATATATGCGTCTGCAGGCTTGGTTATGCCAGGTACGCTAACGGAGCTGCTTGCCTCAAATCATGCCCAGGTGGAACATTCTTACTTCCCAATGGTAACTGTGCTGCTTGCCCACTCTATCAGGGTTACAACGCACGAACCCAAAGGTGTCAGTGCCTTGCTGGATACGTTCCCAGCTCCACTGCCCCTGGACTTTGCGTCATTAACTGCCCTTACGCTTCAGTTGCCAACCAGGCTGGGGTTTGTCAGTGCAATGCTCGATACTATCTCTCCAACGGAGTTTGCCTGTCGTGCCCTCAAACATGCCTGAGCTGCACTGGTCCAGGTTCTTGTGCAACTTGCGTCCCAGGATACAACCTCCTGGCTGGTGTTTGTGTTGCTACTGGCCCTGGCCCAGCACCCTGCCTTACTAATCAGTACAGGAATGTTGCTGGAGCTTGTCTGAACTGCCCTACCTTCTGTTCGGCTTGTACCGCGCCTGCTGGTGTCTGCACTCAGTGTGCTGCTGGTTTTACCTTGAACGCAGTTACCAACACCTGCTTTGAAGTCTGTGGTGATGGTGCTCGTCTTTACCAACAATGCGACGACGGTAACATCGTCGGTGGTGACGGTTGCAGTCCAACTTGCGTTATCGAACCAGGATGGATCTGCATGAAGAATCCAACCAATCCCGCTGGCCCCGATTACTGTATCTTCCCTAACAAAAA
>Ga0075152_10001005_pt1 | contig 20465 bp, 32 predicted proteins | sample JI61114C2DNA_FD_70964 | JGI IMG/M metagenome (GOLD analysis project Ga0075152, IMG submission 70964) | Wastewater effluent complex algal communities from Wisconsin, to seasonally profile nutrient transformation and Carbon sequestration -... | ecosystem: Engineered > WWTP > Effluent > Algae...
TAGCAAAGTGGCAAACATCAGGAAAGCTACGTGGCATCCGGTGATGGTTCGGAGGTGTTCAGGAACAGTCTAAACCAAAGCAAGACCTTTAGCTTTATGAACGAGTCATGCGATCTCGATGATGAATGTGAGATGCTCTCACAGCCGCTCAACAAGTTAATGAAACCGTTGGAGTACCTGGAGCTTGCCTACAACCGATATCTCGCTCGAGAGGTTTAGCACAAGGTGGTATGGTTTGACCATCCCACCACAAAAGAAATCTACGAAAGCCCATAGAAACTGGTGAGGTATATGGGAGAGTGCAAGGATGTCTCTCCCATTCGGCCACTCACAACAGTCTGCACCTACGTAGACTTCCCAACAGTGTTTGTGCTCATCGTCAGCGGCAATGAGTTATACTTATGCTCGGAGGATGAACCAAATATTGAACAAGCACAGGAAAATGCCAGGAAAGTCAGCGAATTCGAAGGAAAGCTTGGAGGCTTCAAACTGAAGGTCTTCCACTTTCGGAGCTTTAAGAACTATTATTCACTATTGTTGCTGTTCGATAAGATTCTTGAAGAGCTGTCTGAAGATCGGAACCTGGAGGAAATTATTCGGTTCGTCAGGAGGGAGTCGTTCTTCTCAACTCGGGCGGGCAATAACAATACCAGCTATACCACCTACTACAAGGAAAGGATGGATGGCAAGGAAAAGAGTCTTGAGCTTTACGAATATTTCCGATCGGGGCTACCTATTTCGCTGTACACAAGGTTGGCCCACTCGCCTATGAAATCACCAGGCGATGGAAGGCCAACCCCAACTGCTACCGTCAATAACCCTTCCAGCAGAACACATACTTGACTCCGATAATTACCGATGCTATTACTACACAATCATCATTGAACTGGCATCTGCCGAAACGGAAATAACATACGATAGTGAAGTAGGCATCAGATCATAGGTAGTCGAAGACCACCCGAGCAACCACTACAGTAATGTCGTCAGATTTGCCGGTGCATGGATAGCTTAGTCCCACGCGCTGGGCTTTCTCGTAGAACGGTGAACGGTAGCTACTATTTAAACTATAGGAGAAGCAGGCGTTAGCAATAGAACTCGCCAGATGCTTCGGGTTGCTCCAGTATTGATTCACGTGAAGCCCGAGTTCATTGTGGTGTAAATTATCCCACAGGCCGTCTGATCCCACCACAATCATGTCCTGAGGTTGGGTTTGTCGGGTGCTGCATATGCACTGATCGGGTCGATCACCGTTGGTTCCGACTTGGTAGGGTTGGTTGAACACTTTCTGTTGTTCCTGAGCTGAGAACTATTCGATGTAGCCGTGGTAGGGGGTTGCTCGATAAATCGAGAATACCGAATCGCCTAGATAGGCAGAGCGGAGAATCCCGGTGGTAGGCTCCAACGTAAGTACCGTTACCGTAGCGCTGCCAACTTCTACATTAGCAGCCACGGAATCAACCAGCAGCTGTCGAGGATCGGCAATGTAAAAGTAGGGATTGCGATAGAAGTTATCTCGGATGAGCTGGCATAGCTTGTTGGAGTAGAGACTTGGATCGACTCCGCGGTCTGCCCAGCCTCCGACTCCATCAGCGACCACGAGGATATTATCGTCGGCGAAGCAAGCATCCTCGCCACCCTTGTAAGCCTTTTCGGGATGTGGGATCTTTGATTCGCCAAACTCAAAGCGAAACCGCATGGGAGGTTGTTGAGCAGGCATGTAGCCAGAGACGTGTGAGTTCTTGAGCATTAAAGGTTATAAAAATCTGGAAGCGGGTAACCAATTTAAGAGAGCAATCCGATAAAATTTGGTGATGAGCCAATAGAATCCGACAGTCTAGCCCGATTGGTTATAATTTAATTGCGGTGGCGCAAGCAAACCGCATCAATCGGGTCAAGAGGCGGAGAGCCTATCGTTGAAATGCCGCGGTATCGATTATTTAATTTCGGTTTTCTTGAAAAATAACTGATTTGAGCTCGCTGACCTCTCTTGAGCAGCCCGGAATTCAGCAACAAGACCAAGACGATTCAAAATCACTGTCTCTCTAGCCTTACAAATTCAATTCCGCTGTGTGCTCTCATCAATTTGGGATTGCTGAACCACGCTACCTATAACCTTTATTTCATTGCCAGCTATCCATTAATTCTCATCGGTTGGGAGTTGGACCAATCGTATCGTACTCTCCCGCCTTATCTCTACCGACAGGCCAATAATATCCTATAAACAATAAGTATTCATCAGCAGCAACATGTCCAATAGCAACAGCAAGTCTGCTAATGGAGGGTCCGCTCGGTCGTACCCAGTTCCGACGCCTGCTAAGCACAAGTGGGAGGCTAGTACTGACGACTAGCTCGTATCGCAGGCTCGTGCTTTCCATAAGCACATCGAAAAATTAGACGCACGCTTCTACAATCAGTCGGAACTCTACGTAGTATCAAGCGAGTGGTAAACCATGTGAGTTATGTAGGCTGAACAGATGGAAAGAGTATGTAAGCTACGAGGAAGTGACAAGTGGTCAGCCGCCAAAGGTAATTGTTGATTGCAGCTCAGAACCTTGGACAGGGGCACCTGCCGATCCTAAACGAAGACATTATCGATATGGAGAATACAATCGACGTGGTGTTAGATCCGCCATACGACTATCTGAACTGGGCAGTGAAGGATGGTCTGAAGGAGAACGAGCATTACGTACTACTCGACAGACAGTGTTGGGAGTTGTTCGACAACTACGAACGTTACGCGGTGAAGCGAAGAATGCAGAAGACCAACGACGGAAAGAAAGTGGAGGTGTTTTTTAGAAGAGTAAGAAGTACAGGCTACTCAGATGAATGTGATATGCCTCTACAACGAACTACTGAAGAGCGTTGAATCCTAGCGAGTGACTAAATTCAAGCGCGTTCGTGTACAATTTCCACAGTACGAACCGCTGTAGTAGGCTCTTTGGAAACACTTCAACGACCAACTCAAAACCTATGTGAAGGAAGTCCTCTCGAAGGAATACTTTCGCTACAGCTACTCCTTGAACGACTTCGGTTTCGGACCCTAACCCGTGAAGGTATGGAAGATTGAGGATGATTTATCGCAATCTAAATTCATTGACCACCTGCACAAGGGTTGCAAAAGCTGTCGCAGCTTAAGCTACCGTATGTACTTTCCAGGCACGTACATCGATATAGAGCAACAGGCAATTCTTCAGTCTGAGCTGACACCTTAATCCACGGTCGTCTTCGAACTGAAGGAGAAGAAGGAGGATTGGATATTCTTTACAAAAGAGCATTTGATCTCAGCGAGATGTGAAAGCTGTAAATGCACCAAAAAGCTGGCTGTGATGTGCTCGTGCAAGGATGCTGCTTACTGCTCCAAGGAGTGCAAGCAGAAGGACAAGTATATCCACAAAAGCAGGTGTGAACGGAATGCTTAGTCTTCTGAGGAGGAGACTGAAAAGCAATTTACTAGTACCTCTAAACATGGAAAGATGGGGCTAAAAAATCTTGGAAACACCTGTTTCATGAACAGCGGTATTCAATGCCTCACAAGTGTATAAGAGTTCACTGAATATTTCCTCAGTGGTCGCTACATCAAGGAAATTAACGTTAATAACCCTCTTGGGACAAAAGGGGAGCTATCCAGAGCATACGGGAAGCTAGTCACGAAAATGTGGTACGACAATGAGCCTTCAACAGCTCCTGCAGCACTCAAACGAGCAATCGGACGATTCCAACCGATGTTCTCAGGCTATGAACAGCACGATTCAGGGGAGCTCATCAGCTATCTCCTGGATGGTCTGCACGAAGACCTGAATCGGATAAAAAAGAAGCCATATGTGGAGACCAAAGACTACGATGGTCGTCCCGACGACATCCTAGCAAGGGAAAGCTGGGCAAACTATTTGCTGAGGAATAAATCTCAGGTGGTTGATCTGATGTACGGCCAGTATCGGTCGAAGCTGGACTGTCCAAAATGTGAGAAAGTATCCATTATCTTCGACCCATTCATGATGATTCCACTACCAATTCCACAGGACAATCGCGAACCACTGACAGTCAGGTACACCGCAGAGAATCTTCTCAACTACGTTCTGACCTACACATATGATAAGGACCAGAACGTAGGACAAATGCTGAGAGAAATGGTTCCTAAGCTCCCAGGCGTGCTCCCAACTGATAGGCTAATGGCTGCCGAAGCCAACCATTACAGTATCAAACACATGCACGAGAAGACCTATCTATCGGAGTATCGGTATCTTCGTGAGATCTGCGTAAGGAAGCTGTACCCATTCGAGGATATCGATAATGGTCTGAAACTGCAGGTTCACTACTCGACAACCTCATCGTATTACAGCAGCAGTGAACGCAGAACTTTCGGGCAGTACAATGCCTTTTTCCTGCCTCGTACAGCCACTTGCAAGGAGGTGCATAGATATCTATTCCAAGTGCTCGGGCATCTCACGGATATTGAAAACTACGACCAGTAGATCGGGTAGAGCACCGAACCAAAGTAGATGAAGTGGAGATTGCTGCTGGTCAATCCCGCATATTATAGCTACGAATGCCCATACTGCAAGAGTAAAAATTGCAAGAACTGCCAGCTTCCCTACAGTGATACCATCACCCTCGGCGAACTCAACGAGAAGGCAAGAAGTTATCGAGCAAGCGAAAATACTTAGCTGTAAATTTACTTCCAAAAGAGCTACGACAAGGCGAGCAAAGTGCTATAAAGTTCCGAGAAGATACCGAGCACTACTGTTCCCATCACCATTGAAGACTGCTTTAGGCTGTTCGAACAGCCAGAGACCCTTGAAGAGAACAACGAGTGGTTCTGCCCAAACTGCAAGGACCTTGTGAAGGCACGCAAACAGCTTTCCATTTATAAGGCTCCGAAGATCCTCATTCTCAATCTCAAGAGGTTTAAGAGTAGAGGGTACAAGGGAATGTACAAGTCCAAGCTAGAAACGTAAGACACTGGCTGATGTAGGTTGGTTAAGTTCCCTTTGAACGATCTGGACATTAGCAAATTCGTCATTAATCCCGACCTGCCAACAGAAGAGCCTGTCGAGTTCGAGACTAAGAGCAGCTCGATGTAAGTTGAACCTAAACCGCTGAAATACGACCTGTTTGCAATCAGCAACCACTTCGGAAACCTCAGTGGAGGTCACTATACCGCCTACTGCAAGTAACTTGATATGTTGATTTAGAAAGGACGACACGTGGTGCGAGTATGATGACAGCTCGGTGAGTCCGGTAAGCGAAGAGCACCTCGTTTCAACCAGTTCGTACGTGTTATTCTACAAACGCCAGGACAGCTGATTGGATGCATATTGGGATAGGGGTTGATTGGGATGTGTTTCGTCTGATCCTGCTTTAAGCAAGCAACTGTGAAGAGATCAGGGATGTCCACCCGTTAGTTTTGTTCAGTATTATACAGGCTTATTAGATATCATAAATCATTCAGAAAAGTATTTTGGCTTTAGGCACGCACATGCAATGAACTTCTTTCGTGCTCCGCTCGCTATGACCGTCAGAAGAATCTACATCGACAAATAGCAGGATCAGAATACAAACTGCAGAGGGTTCCCAAGCCAGCTCACCCATCTATCTGCCAACCACTTCAATCCTTCCTGCTGTGTTGCACCCTCCTCAGAATTGACCAATAAGACAGTATTTTTGCGTATAAAGGGGCAATTGATTCTTAGCTTTCATCATAATTAAGACAAACAAAAGAAACACAAGAATATGTCACACAACTACCTCTTCAAATACATCATCATCGGGGATACCAGTGTGGGAAAGAGTTGCCTGCTCCTGAAGTTCATGGACGGCACCTTCCGACAGAAGCATGAGATTACCATCGGCGTGGAATTCGGATCGAAGATTCTCAAGGTCGGTGGCAAGAGTGTCAAGCTGCAGGTATGGGATACTGCTGGGCAAGAGTCCTTCAAGTCAATCACCCGAGGCTACTACCGCTCAGCTGCCGCAGCTCTGCTTGTGTATGATGTCACCAGCGAAAAGTCCTTCCGCAGTGTGGAACGATGGTTAGAGGACCTCAAGCAGCACAGCTCATCGAACATTGAGATCATCCTGGTCGGAAACAAATCGGACCTGGTGGAATAGCGTAAGATTTCCTACGAATAGGGTGCTGCCCTCGCCCGCAGCAAGAACATTCCCTTCGTAGAGGTATCAGCAAAGAGCAGTGAAAGGGTGTAAGATGCCTTCAAAAAGCCTGCTTAGAACCTCTTGGCACGACTTGAAAGTGGCAGTCTGAAATTGGACAAGAATACAGTCGGAATTAAGTCGACAGCAGTAGACAGCGAGAAAAACACCTCGATAACGAACCTACTGCCATTACTGTCGATGCACTTCAACGACAACAGAAAGAAGACCTGCTGCTGAATACAGCTTGACATCGGTGTACTTTATTTCTCCCATCTCCTCAGGTTTCGGATAGCATCAGTATTTCTTTGCGGCGCTCTGCGACACCTTGTCCTTCCGGTATTCATCTGTTATGCTCTTGAAGTCCTTCATATAGTCGAAGATGCACTTCAGTTTCAGAGCAGCTATCTTGGCTTTCTACTCGTACGTGCTTTCTTCGCCTTACTCCTTCTCCTCTTCCTTCTTTAGCTTTTTGTTCTCCTCCTTCTTCTTTTTATCTTTCTTATCGTTGGCTGCCTACAGGTACTACTCGTAGCGATGCTTTATTATTCGCTGACTGCCCTCCGAGCACTTGAAGTAGAGGTTATCGATGGCCATTAAAATCTTGCCGAGGTTGAGATTCTTCTTGCTGGACTGTTCGTTGGTGTATTCGACCTTCAGCTGCAGTTCGTTACGCTCGTTTATTTTGTCCTAAATCAGGAGAGCAATACCTCCAGCTTCCTGGACAGGTCCTTAATTTCGTTGTTGAGCTGTAGGATGGACTGACTCATCTCCTTCTAGTAGTTAGCGCCGCTGATCTTCAGCTCTTCGTGAGTTTGCTCCATAACCTTCCGCTCACGAATGAGATCGGTATTGGACTTCTTGAGCGTGGTGTAGCGGTTGAGTATATCAATGATCTCTGGAAATTGATCGTTGTAGGTGGTGCGTACTCTCTCCAGATACTCCTCATACTTGTGCAGTGAAGACAGCTTGTTCTCGAACAATTTCTGAAGTTCATACATCTCGTTGATTTGGTCCTCGACCGCTGCAGTAAGGTTTGGCTGGTACCCTGAATTTCTTTCACCCTGTCGTTGAAGGCGTTGTTTTACTGATCGATGCGTACTTATGCCTTCTTACGCTTGATCTCATTCTACTGTAGGAATTGGCAGAAGTCAACCAGCTGAACCTGAATCTACAGGTCACTCCGACGGATATCCTACTCGATCTTCTTGAATTTCTATTCGTCCCTGCATCAAACCAACTGCTACTTCTTGTACTACTCCTTCTGCACTTCGAAGGCTTCATGGACCTCGTACATCCTGCGCCGCTTCTCAAGCAGACGGGTGGCGGGACTCACCGTGTCGAATTGAATGTGGCTGGGTACCTTGTTGTTCTGCATCAGTGGTAAGTTTCAGAATTGCTATCAAAATGGATGGGCCAGACGGGAAAATCATTGTTCTTGGCTGATTCAGCACCGTCACAGACAGCAGCCGATACCTTTCTGCTTTTTGCGCTGCATAACGGTGAGGTTGGCTTAAACAGTGCGTGCCCACTCCTCAATATTGTAGTGCATCGTCATGTCGTAGTCCTCCATGCGCAGCATCAGCAGCACCTGAATCAGTCGTTTGAGGCTTCCCTACTCGAACACCTCCACCCAAAGTGTTTATACTTCCTTGATGTTCTTGATGGTTCGCTACCGGAACTGATTCTCTTCCTCACGTTGGTGCTTTACTGAAATGTTGGTGTTTGACAGTGAGTGGTTAGTCGGCTGGGTCATTACGAGCAGTTTGTAAGCCTCAGATTAGGACATCATGGACTCGAGGCAGTTGGACACCTTTTGAAATTACTCACGGAACTGTGCCACCTGCTTTTCTTTGAGTGCCCGTGGGGTGTACCTACCTAGATGCTAGAGGAGCCTCATGTTACGTATTCGAGTGATGGTTGAGGTGAACTCCGAACGGTACAGTTAAAAATTGGTTTGGTCAAGCACATATTGAGTTACACTGCGAGTCTCCCTGATGTTGGTAGCCAAGTCTGCATCCCTACGGTTTTTGCGATCAACACTGGATTGGTTTTCTGCTATCATTGCAGATTAATGGGGATTATATAGTTGTTGCTGGCATCTCACGACCGCTCGTTCAACCCTTGCTCAACGCCAACATGAATATCCCATTCGAAGGTTGAAAGGAGAGCATACTGATTGTCCACTGTCTTCGACTATCTCGATGGACCTTCAGTACTCTCCGAAGACATGAAACAGATCAAGCAGGTTTAAAACAGCACTCCGTCTTGAATTCTGAAATTAACAATCAATTCTGAATGGGTTGTGTTCAGCCCAAAAAGAAAACACCGGTTGCAGTGGTTCAACCATCCAACGTACCTGCCGTAGTGGCAAACAATCCCTCCACTTACTACAATCAACAGTCAACAGTTACGCGCACTGCCATGCCACTTCCTAACGGAAGCACCATGTATGGTCCACCACAAACTGTCCCACCTGTTACAGCGCAAAATCCTCTGTCCAGGGCACCTCCCGAAAGACCACCCCCACCCTATCAACTGCCGACGCTCGGTGTTTCTAATGTGATTCCACCGTTGGAAATTACTCATGAAACGATTAGGCAACAAGGAATTGCTGGGCCGGTCAACCCGAATGTTGGCAGACAACCACTTATTAAGCAGGGTAATCAATCAGTGGAAGTACCTGCACATCTACGTGACGCAGTCCGAAACATGAACTTCACACCGGTTCAGATCAACCCGATGGGAGGACCAAACTACGATGTCAACTCCAACTACGCAATGGAAGCAACACAAGTTGGAGGTGTTGTTAACACCATGATGGACCAGCGAGTGATGGACCTCGACATGGACATGGGGTCTTCCAACCAGACCCCCAAAATCTACACTTATACGTACGGCAATATGATGAGCACGGGAGGACCTTTGATGGGTGGTCCTGCTGGACCACGGGCTGCTGCGTACTGAGATCCCGCTACTGATAAACCAATCGTCATAAAATTAACATGTTTTTGTTAGCAAGACGCTCACGGCTCTATTCTACGGTTACTGATATCCACGACTGCTTGCACTTGCACTTGAAAGAGCACCATTCATAACGTTCATTCCATAGGAAGATCTCAGCAGTGATGGATCAGCAAGTAGCAAGCAATGGGAAGGCACTATGGGTGCATCTTAACGAACCAAACCTGCATCTCTGCAGCATGCTCATCTCATAAAGGTTCAAAATCCATCACGCCTTTGGCAATTCTATGGTAATGTATAGGTGGCTGGCCCAAACTTCTGATCTCGTGCCAAAATACTCAAAGTTCTATGCTGCTTGCGGGGCTGTTGCTCTCGTTGACGATAAGATCCTACTCGTGAAGGAAAGCAGCGTAAACAATAGCAATAGGGTAGGGCGTAAGAAAGGGGCTTTGGGGAGTGCCCAGCGGTTATCTTGAACCAAACGAACCTATCGCCAAAGGCACCGTTCGGTAGTTCTACGAGGAAACCGGCTTGCGAAGTAGCTTCGCCTATATGCTGAACATACGAGAGATCTATAGTGATCTCAATTCGGAATACTACTTTGTGAGTTTAGTGGAGCTAGAGAAAGGAGAATAGAAGAATCTTCGCTTATGCCCAACTGAATTGAGTGACGGGCAATGGATTCACCTCTCCGAGGTGGAGGACTGGATGAAAGTTAATAAGGTTGGTCTGCAGACTTCCCTGCTGCACTACCTCTCCAATCTCTACCGTGAAAGTATGCTGCCAAATGATTTAGAGTTTGACTTCAGCAAAAACCGACCCGGCTTACACCAGTAAAAAACATATAACAGTAAGTTGGGAGGTCTAAAGTTTCAGTAGCACCGCTTGGCAGAGTGGAGTGTGGCCACTTGGTGACCTTGCTGAATTGATAGTGAATATGCATATCAAATGAATGGAACAGTTTTTGGGACAACATGAAGTAGCTTAGAACCTATAAAATGGCAGAGAATGTCCTTATAAGGACAACTGCTAATGTCTTTTGGGAAACCAGCAGTCGTGTTGACTTGCTGGGCATAAACTGAAAATTGGCGTGACCGTTCTCTGTGGCTGTTTTCTGATGGATTTGAGGAGGATCCCGCCAAAACCTGTTCAAAACGTTTCGAGGTTCTAGCCGTGAAGGATCGAATCATTTTGAGTAGAGCAGATCGTCGACCATCAGCCGTTGCTGTGAACGATTAAGTAAGCAGCACGACAGAAAGACAGGCACGCGTTTTGAATTTCAGAGACGTTGGCGGCACTTTCCATAATTCATCAGAACAATCCAAGCATAGGAGATATTGATTAAATGCGGTGGACCGCGCTATTCTAATATAATCAATTCACAACTGATATGGGCAAGCAACATCTTGAGCAGGTCACAGTAGAAACCCTCAGACCTAAGGAGTACCGCTGGAAGTTAGGAGCTAGACTTCGTTACGTTCGTGAGAAGAAATATGTCTCTGGGGGAAAACAGAAGAAGCTCATCACTGGCATCATCGAGGGAGAACACAAACAGCTCAAATTTAACATATGGTCAGACAAGGTGTCGGTGGAGCAGCTGCAGCCCAACGCTACCTACAATTTCTCAAGGGGCAAGCTGGAAGATGGGGTTATCAATCTCCATGATTGGTCTGTAGTAGAGCCTCTCGAAGATAAAGGCGAGTTCCCAGCCTACAAGACCTATAGCATCCACTAGCTGATGGAGTTCCCCGATGTGTAGAAGATCATAGATTTCCAGGGATGCATCCTACAGGTGGGGGAAGTGCAGCCAGGCACAACAAAAGAAGGCCGGCCTTACAGCAAGCAGCAATTGGAGTGTGGCGATACATAATCTCGTCTGAAGATTACAGTGACCATGTGGGACAACTTTTTGAGTAAGACTGTGGAAGGCTACCGATGCACTTTCGAGGGCTTCAAGTACAAAATTTACTGTGGGTCTCAGCAGCTCAACTCGACGGTGTTTTCAAAGATCCACACCAATCTCACTGAGAAAAAGATTAATGTGGAGGAGGTTCTTGCTGAGGGTCATTGGCACAATCTATCAGAACTTTACCGCGAAAGGACTCTGCTAGAGCTGAAGGAAAAGTTGAGCAATTCCGAGCCGCATTAAAACGTCTACAGTGAGGTTATCGCATAGCTAACCGACTACATTGGGGACGAGTGCTTCCAGGAGGTTTGCCCAACTTGCAGCTCGAAACTGGAGGAAGACGAAATGCAGTTGGCTTGTCTACGATGCGGAAAGTTTTATCCGCAAGGGGAACGCAGAATGCTGATGCGTTTCAACCTTCAGGACCCCACAGAATCGATAAAGGTGAAGACATACAATTACCTTTCGGGGAAACTGCTAGAGTCGGTTGGTTGCACCCTAACCTCCGAGGAACTGCGAACGTTGAACAGGGAACAATTATGGATGCTGCTCCAGCCGCTCTTTCACAGAAGGCTACGGATGAGACTGGTCAGCAATATCATCGTCTACGACGAAACCCGCTTCGAAAACCATTCTATCAAGCAAATATTTTTCTGATTTGCATAGTAACTTCTATCCTTTGGAAGCATAATAGCCTACAAATCACACTTCGCTGGCGTAGAACTTCACATCTTTGTCGGGGTCGTCGCTTAGCGAAGCCACCATCTTCCGAATGCTGTCACGGAGTGCGTCAAAGCGTTGGCCTATCTGTCGCAAAGCTTTCACGCCCACAAACCGTACATTTGGTACTAAGTCCGTCAGGGCTTTCGAGAGCTGCTGAGTTATCTTCTCAGCAGCAGATTCTCCTCCGGGTGTTAGTGCGATCATCTGCGTGGATAATCGATGATACCTGCAGAGAATAGAGCACTGTAATCTTCGTTGAATAGTTGGAGTCCTTTGAAAGGAGATCTCCAAGCTTACCGACGAAGGTGTTTATCCAGGTCGCACCGAAGGCCTTGATGAGTTGGGGAATGCGTTCGATTCCAAGCTCTCGCACTGCAGCCGCACGGTCCTTGAGATAACACATAAATAGTGCTTCGAGACCCTTGGTCATGAACACCTCGTAGTTCTAGGTAGTATTGACAAATACTTGGTAGCTGAGGGCAAGGTTAACTGTAGCATTTATGGCCTCGGATCTAACTCTCCATTTTGGATCTTCAATCGAAATCTTCAGCTGTGGCACAATGGACTGCAGAATTTCGAAGCCGACTACTTCTCCAAACTTGCTGATTGCTCTGATAGCACTGTGTGGTATATAGTTGGTACCCCTGTCGAACATCCTGATTATCGTCGCGCATCAGCTCATTGATTGATGGGAGCAGCTTTTGATAGGCAAGATCCTTCGGGACAATACCAGCAATGTTAGCCATGACTGATGTAACGCTGCTTCTAACTATCGCTGATGGATCCTTTGCAAGAGAGAGAATCAGTGGCATCAGGATAGTCAGTTTGTCGGCAGAGATAAGCTTTACGAACTTCGACAACGACTTCACAGCCTCAATTTTGACATCGTTTTCAACATCTTTGAGAAGTGTGCTGAAGGTTTGCACAAGACTGAGGTCGGTAATCTCCTTACCAAAGCTTTCAGCAATCTCAGCGAAGTTATGGCTTAGTGCTAGCCTTACACGCCAACTCTTGTCCTCTGCTGATTGAATAATCACTGGAAGCATGTGAGTCTTATTATCCTCTCTCGACAGCACCCGAGCCAGTGCATTCAATGAATCCAAGCACAACACCCTCACCAGATCCTGATCGTCGTTGGAGAGTTGTTTGAAGGCTGGAATAAGATCCGAGACAATAAACTCCTTTTCGTAGACCTGCGCCATCTCCCCGATCTTGGTGGCGATGACTCTGCGCACCATTGGCGTCTACTCGTTGGATAATTCGGAGAACTTTCTGCACTCTTCCAACAAATTACTGCCTGAGTTTATCCTTGCCTGCACCCGCACGTTTGTATACTTTGCACATCAAGTTTGCTGCAGATACCCTGCATGTGAAGTTAGCTTCGTTGATGGCCAGCCGTAGAATCTTGCAGTTAGCGCATACAGTACCATTGGATTGAAGTAAGTGTTGATATCGGCATCGCTTACATTACCCATCAATGCGATCAACGACTTCACTGACATGTCCCTCACCACAGTTTAGTCTTGACCGCACAGGCCTTCGAGCAGTGGAATCACCGCCAACTGTTGAGCTCCGAGCATTGGACTAAGACTAACGGTAAAGTTTACGCTAGGTACCCAAGTTGTTCTGCAACAGCAAACAGCACCTCATCCTATTCCTTGCGAATGAGCCCTAAAGTTGAGAGCAAGTGATACCATCGAGGAAGGGCAGTAGCACGTTCTTGATGCCATCGGGTCCGAGCAGCGTACCGACGACCCTGAGCTTATGGATAGCGTTCACACGAGCGGCAACCTCATCACTTTCGAGCTCCTCCTTGAGCAAGTCCATTGGATTCAAATTGTCCATTTGCGAGATAATAGTAGCTTCTCGGAGATGGTTGTTAATAAATATAACTACGCATGGCCAGCGAGGACGACATTCACACTCCAGACAACTTCGAAGTAGCCGTTCACCCTAACGTAGTTATCGGCTAAACTCTCCAACAACAATCTCAATACCGTGCTGTTTCGCAATTAAAGGCTGGAACGAATTAAACCCAGACAGAAGCTTTCCGAACCTGTACACATGCTTTCCCAGGAGGATTGGCACACCGAAGCAAGGAAGACCCAAACCAAAACTAAAGCAGGTACTGGCAGTCAAGGGGAACAGTCACAGCATACTGTCTACCAGTCCCACTTTCGCAACAGCATGGGCGAATCACGCGAAAAGCGAATTTACACAAGCAACCCTGGTACTCGAAAGCTCCGAAGAAAAGACTAGCTACTCCGACAGTCCATTACTCAGCATGAAAGCTTCGTTCGCGTCGAGCCACCAACCACCGGAACGAGCGAACGCAAGAACATCTATTGTCTATTGGAGCGTAAAAACAATAAGGGTGGTCGCTTGGAAATCAAGAATATGGAAAATTGGCTCAACGATATTCTGGTGGAGTACTGCTACAAGCAAAAGTTTGACATGACAATAACGCACCCTGCCTTGAAGAAATTCATGATAGATCGCAACTGCCTGCTTTCCAAAGGGCTCGGGCACGACCAGATAGATCGTATCTACCGCTCACTATTTGTCTACAGCATTGGATTCAATAAACTGCTGGAGGAGCTGTCGAGCAACAGAGACGCGCAGTCCATACGCAAGACCTTATGGAGGGTATACGCCAATTTATTGGAATACTGTGCGAAAGGCGAATTTGAGACAATGTTGGTGAATATTCAACACGACCGAGACGAAGATATGAAGAAAATGCGGTAGGAGATTGCAAAAAGGCAAGAACTCATCGACAACATTGACAGAAACAACAGAGAGAAAAATGAAAAAATTGTAAAGAAGCTGTAGCACCTGTAATTGTCCAATGCCAACCTCAAACAAGAACGTGACTACATCGAGGAAGACCTTAAACAGGTCGATCAGGCCTTCAATCAGGAAGTCAGCTTGAGGTTGAAGTTCTAACACAAAATCAATGAGATTCACGGAGTACACCGGGAGTTGGAGATGAAGCATATTCGTTTGCTTGACGATTTCAGCAACTACAAGAAAGACTTCCAACAGCTGCAACAAGAAAGACAGAACGATCAAGAACGAGTGGAGAAACTCACCTTGGCAAACCAAGAATTAAACGCTATAATTGATGGACTAAAGTTGGAACTGCAAGACCGGACAACACGGATGGAAACACTGGAATATAGTTTGTCCTCACAAACTCAGAAAGCACTGTTGCTTGAGTCGAAGATTGAAGATGCTTCTTCGGAAGATAACCACCGCTAGCGCTAAGTGGCTCTGCTCAAGTTTGAAGTGGAGAACCTTCAGGGGATGATTCAGCATCGTATGAAAGCGGAGGAAGAGCAGAAGCGGCAAATAGGTGTTCTTGTGGGGGAGAATCGTCAGATGTACAATAGGATAGATGAACAAAAGCTGCGCATTGGTGCATTACTGCAGGAACAGTCCAACTTCTCGCAGGCAACGTTAAACTTAAAAACCCGCTTGGAACACATGGAGGGAAAGTTTCAAGAAAAGGCGAGGGAGTTCGATGAGTTGAACACTACCCATCGAATTATGAAGGACAAACTTTCGTCAGTCGAGGATGATCTACAGCTTTCCAGCGAAAGGAACAAGCTTCTGCAAAGCGACATAGACAACTTTATTGTTAACGTGAGGGCAATGAAGAAGGCTAAGGGAGACATTGAAGATGACTTGAATGAGCTCCGCAAGCAAAATAAGACTATGTTGGAAATTATTCAAGGTAACTAGACCTCGATGGCGAGCCTCACAAACAAACTTGCAGAGACGACGGAAGAACTCACAAGAACTAAATCAGCGCTTCTCGATACCGAAGCACAGCTCAAATTTAAGGAGGATTCGTTCAACAGGGATAAGATAAGACTCACAAAGGATAACGAGAAGTTGAAGGTGGAGAGGGACGAACTGACTCAGATTGACAAAGACAGGGGAGAAAAGATGAAGCAGTTGGAGACATAAACTGAAAAGTGTAAAAAAGAGATGGAGAAGGCTGAGGCAGGACTTCGAGACGAAAAATTCTAGCGGGATAACCTGCAGTTGCAGTTTAAGACGAGCCTAATGGAAGTGGTTGGCGAGAAGGAAGTCATTAAGAAACTGAATATCGACATCTCTCGCATGGAGCAATAGAGGGACGAGGTTATTCGACACCTGAAAGCCAAGGAATTCGCATTGGTGAAGCTCAACGAAACATACAACCAAGAGGTCACCATGCTGAACAAAGTGATCGACCAACAAAAGGCATAGATTAATAGCAAGAGGATGTATGTGCATCCGATGCACTACCATGAGGTCTACAGCCGACTGGTCAGAGAAAATAACCTCCATCAGGGAAGCTAACTGGCCTACCAAACACTACGCGAATAAATTAAGCTGATGCAGGAGAATACCCACAGAAACCATATTCTAGCACTGCAGCAGCTGTAAGAACGAAAGAAAGAAGAAATTGAATAACGAGAAAAACTGCTGTTCTCGAAGGATAAGTAAATCGAGCATATCCGCAACAAGATTGGAACTACCTCAGAGAGAATTGAACAGTTGGAGAGCTCACTGAAAGCCTATGAGCTTGCTGGTACCACGGAAGACCCGAAGATAAAGCAGCTGCATCAATAACTCAAGGCTATGGAAGCCAAGCTTGAGCATATATCCACTCAGAATAAGGGACTTCAGCAACGCAACTCTGACCTCAACACAAACCTAATCCTGAAGGACAATGAACTGAAGGAACAGAAGAAGCAACTGGACGATAAATCCGACGAGCTGAAGAAGATCATCGTGGCTCATGAAGAGGAACGCAAGTAGCACTCACAACTACAACAAACACTCAAACAGCAGCTGTCTCAGCAACAAGATGACTACAAGCTTCTGCTTGCCTAACTGACCGAACTCAAGGATTAGGTAACCGTCAATATTTAACTTAGCAATTACCTGAAAAGCGACCTTCAAGGGACATCGGCAATTAATCCGAAGTTAAAAAACTGACCGAATCAAGTCAACAAGAGATTCACCAGCAACAACAGCATCAAAAGACAAATTCCAATAGTAACGAGAAGCAGCGAGAAAATCAGCGAAGCGGAACCAAGAGCCACCCACCAAAGAATCGACAGAATAGTGGGGACAAGGTGGACAGCCACGAGACCATTAAGAAATCCGAAAAGTCTCAGACAGCTGAATAGATCGCCCGAATTGCCCAGACGAATGAATAGGAGAGGGAGCGTAGACGTGCAGCTTAGAGTAGTCGTCGAGACATCGTGCGTAAGCTTCGTGGCGCCACCACGTACTATAGTGGAGTGCGGCGCGACTGACCTATATTTTATTTCCTCTGTGTCGACGTTACAAATGAGAGCGAGTGAAGTTGTCCGCAACATTCACCAAGCCAGGAGTGAATTATAGCGGCTCAAGAACGAAATGAGCTTCTTATCAGCAGCCGACGATAGTGTGATTGACGACTATGCGGGTGTTATGCACTACAGCATTGGTAAGTTCGAGCAGGCCATTGGAATAGGGCAGAAGAAGGATCAGCAGAGGCAACAGCTTCCACAGATTGGGTCGACACGTAGTAGAAGTCGCGCATCGATTCGAGGTAAGGAGGACACACAAGTTCCTCCCAATCGTGCTTACAAGCGTCTTCGAAAGGTAGTCAAGGGTATCGGCCATTCAAGCCTCGTCAATAACACTAACGATAGCACTGCTCTTGACATAACAACGAGATAGCGTCCATCCCTGACCATTGTTAATAAACCGCTACGAATGTTGAGCTTCGTGGAAAAGAACATACGCCCTGAGTACCAGGCCAACATCCCTCCTGCAGGCTACCGTCTGGATTTCCCCAAAAACGTGAAAGAATTGGACCCAAAAGATTTCTACGAGAAACAATAGCCTCGATAGCCATAACTCAAGCTCTACAATATGCAACTCCAACATCAGCAATACAAGACGTAGAGCCGTCCCCCATCCAACATCACCGATGCTCAAGAACCCACTATAGGTGAGAGGTCACAGTTCCACTTTGCTCTAAACAACGGTCGGGTGGATATGTAGACTGCCGAGTTCAGCAGCTATCGTCGAATCTACGAGAGTATTTGGAAGAAGTTGAAGATGCTCTTCGAGAGGCTGGAAGAGGTGCTGAGCAAGCATAAGGTTGAGCTCGCCTATGTTGACGGCAAACGTTTAACGGTGCTGGCAATTCGACCAACTGCCACCGTGGAGGATCTGATCAGCTGTTTAGTGGATAACCATAAATACCGGCAGTTGATGCTCCCGAAGAGCTCATTTGTTGGTGTTGAGGGCAAACTGTTAGCAATCCTGAAGATTCAGAGATTCTGGAGAATGTACAGCATTCGCAAACAGTATCTGAGCTTTCGTCGGAGCGTGGTGAAGGCACAATGCTTCCTCAAAAAGTTTGTAAATAAAATACGCACGCGCAGACTCATCCATGAACGTAATGACCAACTGCACCAGTCGTTTATGAAACGGCAGAAGCAGCTCGCTGCTGAATGGGAACAGCTCAGTAATGGTCATCGTGTGGAGCTGCACATCAATTCTTTTGCAGTTGATGAAATGAAGCGGATCACCTGCTCCAACCTCACCTAAAAGAAGAATCTGCAGCTCACAAGAATGTTTCGGCTGAAGGACCCCAAACTTACAATTGTGATGGTACTGCCAAACGATCTGCCAACTGAGGTGCTACACTACTATTACAGGGTTCTCGAACTCGCAGGTGTCCCTGATTACCGTGACAGGCTATATTTTGTTACGACTGAGGCCATCCGACACTTCCCGTAGCATATGTCCACAACGAAGCTGCTGTACTACTCACCTAAATGTCTTGACAAGATTCGGAGAATAGTCAAACAGCGGCCATGTCTCATGGTATCGGGGTACCCCTGCAACGAGTCCATTAAAATATGCGAACTGCTCAACATCTACCTGATGTCTGGCGATCCTCAGAAATGTAAATATTTCTCCACCAAATCACAGGCTCGAAGGCTGTTTGCTGGGGCTGACTTACCTGTACCGCCTGGAGCCATTGAGCTGTACGATTTGGCTGAATTTGTTAATACCCTGGCTGTTCTTGTCGCTAATAACCGGCAAATACAGACGTGGGTGGTAAAGATCGACGATGAGTTTGGTGGAAGAGGTGTGGCAACTATTAATGTACATAAGATCCGCGCCATTCGGAGACTGCTTGCGCAGAAAGAATATGAGGAAGAAGAACCTGTCAGCTAACTATTCCCTACGGTGGTACCAATCGAAGAGCAGGCGGACTTTCACGAAGAGTTAACATCGCAGATAAAGGCAATCCTCGAAGCCTAGCTGCCACGTCGCTTGGTTATTGCATGTCCAACCCTTTACAAGAATTACACGTAATTCATGTGCAGGTTAGTGGTCAAAGGTGGCAGCATTGAAGCCTATCCGTTATTGCGCAATGAGGATATCAAAGCTTGTTCAATATCATTCTTCAACTCACCGAAAGGGCAGCTTGAAATTCTCTGTTCATATGAGAAGGTGATCACTGGCATGCAACCCATTGGTTGCAGTTTCCCTCAGACTGCACTAACGTACAATACAGTGTATAATAGCTGCAAGAGCTTGTCCGAAGCACTTCAACTGCGGGGGATGTATGGATTCTTTACCGTCGATTTCGTTGCTTTTAAGGAAACCAAAGAGACCTACTACCGGTCATGGGCTATCGGCTTAGACTGCTACCTCAACACATACACCTGTAGCTTCTTCTACTTCGACTTACTCATGGGTGGAAAGTTTCTTCTCGAAGAAGGACAATATTTAGTAGACGAGGTGGCCATTGAGCCTGCAAAGGGAAAGCAAGCCAGTGGTAAAGACTTGGAACATTCGGCTGATACATTGGCAACGATGCCTCAGCCGACCCTAGGTGAACGAAGCTACATCTTCCTTCCTTACATCCACCATGATTATCTGAACACCATCAAGATGAAAACCTTTTTCAAAATGGCCAGACTTGAGAACATAAGCTACGATCTTCAAGAGAAGCGGGGAATATGCATGTTGCTGGTCGACCAGCTGAGTTCGGGAGTGATGGGCCTACTTGCCATTCACCGAAACTTTGAGGAGAACGTCTAGGAACTCTATCGAGCAGTCACATTTGTCGGTCGGCAGGCGAAGAATCCCACTGTGAAGTACGGATCTTCAGACATGAGCTCGAGAAGCGACGAATTAGCCTTCCGTGATATCATAAGCAAGCTGAATAGTTTGCGTCGGAAGTTCGGACGGCTTAACTTCAGAGAGGAAGCCATCAAGCGAAACATGATCCACTGCAACCTGTAGGAAGTCTGATGATCTCTTCACTACTGATGTTCTAGCATATTAATTGTGGCAGTCACTGCGATGGTTTGGAACTGCGGTCGGTTGCAGCTCCACCACCCTGCTGCTTGAGCCTCTCGATCTTGTCGTTGCACTCTTGAATTTCTTTGCGGCTTCGCTCCACGAACTGAAGCACATTCTGTCTGTTGTCGAGAAGTTGGCGAATCTTGTCGTCCTGCTCGCTGAACCGAAGCAGGTTATCCACGAGTTCGTTGTGCATTGCTGTCAGTTGTTTTGAGGTTTAGAGGTTCCTGTCAATTTCATTCTCGATACGTTTGGCTTCAACTGCCATCGTGCTTATCGTGCGTTTTTGCTCATCACTTCGGATGCGCATGTTCTCAGCTTCCCTCTCCTTGTCTTTCAGATCGGACTA
>Ga0075152_10001006_pt1 | contig 20463 bp, 15 predicted proteins | sample JI61114C2DNA_FD_70964 | JGI IMG/M metagenome (GOLD analysis project Ga0075152, IMG submission 70964) | Wastewater effluent complex algal communities from Wisconsin, to seasonally profile nutrient transformation and Carbon sequestration -... | ecosystem: Engineered > WWTP > Effluent > Algae...
GAGAGCTCGAGCTCGGCGGCCTCGCCCTCCTCGCTGTCGTGCGCGTAGACGTGGACCGGATGCGGCTGGCCGTCGCGCAGGCTGAGCGGCACGTCAAGCGCGAAGCCGTGGTCGCAGGAGCCGAGCTGCTGGCACAGGTCCTCGCGCGGCAGGTCGGCCTTGACCTGCACCGGCACGGCGAGCGGGTCACCGGCGGGGCCGCCGAAGTACAGGTCGACGTCGATGGCGGCCTCCGGCGTGTCGGGATCCTGGGCCCAGCCGATCAGGCCCTCGCAGGCGAACTGCTCGAGCGCGCCGACCGGCGCCTTGTCGCCGAGACCCATCAGCTCGCTGTAGGCCGCGACCAGCGACATGTACGGCGACACATAGACGAAGCCGACCCCGGCGACGTCCTGGTGGATGTTGAAGTGCAGGTGGATCGACGTCGCCGTCTGACCCATGTTGTTCGAGACCTTGATGATCGGCTCGCCGACCTGGATCTGCTGGTCCTTGCTGACCGCGAGGGTGTCGAGCGCGCCGTGCAGATAGTCGAAGCGCTGGCCGGTCGGCGTGGTCACGTAGACCGTGTAGCTGCCGATGTGGGAGACCACGCCCGCGGCCGAGGCGACGATCCAGTACTTCTTGTTCTCGCAGGTCGCCGGCCGCACGTCCTGGCCCTGGTGGCCCAGCCCCGACGGGCACAGCGGCATCTTCCAGGTCCGCGTCTCGCAGTAGTTGTCGCGCCACGGGTAGTCGTAATTGACGGCGTCGCATTGACCGCCACCGGGGCCGTTGAGGCCGCCGTTGCCGTAGACCTGCGAGTTCGGGAACGAGGGCCCGACCTCGAGCGGGTAGCGCATGCCGGGCGCGAACACGGTGAACTCGGCCACGCCCTCGCCCGAGCCGGGCCGCAGGTCCCCGGGGGGCAGATAGAACGGATCCGGCGCCGCGCCGGCGCTGCCGGGGATCGTGACGGCCAGCATGACCACCAGCGCCGGCGTCGCGCGCAGCGCTCGCGTCGCGCTCACTGGGCACCTCCGACCGCCGCGGCGCCGCCGACGTAGACCAGGCTTGCGACCAGGCCGCGCAGCGCCGCCTCGTCGCAGGTCGGCGCGTCCGGATCGAAGCACTCGAGCTCGAGGCTGTAGGCGACGCCGTGCTCGATCCAGCTGGCCGTGCGCACGCCCTCGTTCACCGAGAAGGACCCCTCCCCGCTGCGGACGGCGCTGCCGCGGATATGGCCGATGTGGGGCAGCAGCGTGGCGATCCGCGAGGCCTGCACGCTGACGTGGCGCTCGCCTCCGGCCTTGGTCCCGGCGTGGCCGGAGAAGGCGTAGCCGAAGCCATTGGGGTCCGGCGGCACGTAGAGCTCGGCGCGCGCCAGCCAGGCCGGATCGCCGGGCAGCAGCACCGGCACCGGGCTGCGGTCGACCGCCGCGAGCACGGCCGTCGGGGCGCGGCTTCGCAGGCCCTGGGCGAGCTCGCTGGCGGGCGGCCACTGCGGCACGCGCTCGACCCGCTCCCCGGCGATCAATCGCCCGCGTCGGGGCGGGGATCCGGGCTCGAGCCGCGTCTGGAACGTCGGGATACGCAAGTCCGGGACCGGCTGCGACGCCGCGCGGAGGCCTTCTGCCGGCGGGTCACAGGCGGACGCCGCCAACGGCGCCAGCAGCGCGGATACGAGCATGCGCGGGATCACCCGCGCAGTATCGACCAGCGAACCCGGCTGTCAAGCGCGAAAACGCGAGTCACGGCGCGCCAAATCGACCGCCCGGCCCTCGCCCCACCCTTGAAACTCGGCCGCGACCTGCGACACTGCCCCCCGCCCGGCCCTGCCCGGTCCGCGCGCTCGCATAGCTCAGTTGGATAGAGCGACAGTTTCCTAAACTGTAGGTCGCAGGTTCGATCCCTGCTGTGGGCACTGCAGTGACGCCGCCCCGCCGCGGGCGGGCGTCACTGCCACGTCGGCCGGTCACTTGGGGACGACCGCGTTGAGCAGGCCGCCGCCGGTCATGTCCGAGTACGTGTAGTGGACGTTGGCGACGGTGACCAGCTCCTTGACGTAGGTCTGCGGGTCGATCTTGTAGGCCCAGCCGTTGTAGTCGACCATCCAGATCTTGCCGGCGACGTCGACGCTGACGCCGACCGGGGTGCCGCACTGGTCGAACTTGTGGAAGTTCACCACGGTCAGGGTGTCGGCGCTGATCTGGATCAGGCCGCAGCCGAGCGCGCCGCCGTTGTTGGCCGCCCAGACCTGGCCGTCGGAGTCGACCGCGATGCCGCGGAACACGTTGCCCGTCGAGCCCGGGACCACGCTGTAGAGCTGGGTCACCGGGTCGAAGGTGCTGATGCCGCCGTGGCCCTGCCAGTTGGCGAACCACACCTTGCCCTTGCTGTCGACGGTCATGCCGTAGTGGGAGTCGCCGTTGCCGCCCTGCCACATCTTGACCTCCTGGGTCACCGGGTCGATGCGCCAGACCTGGTCGGAGAACACCGCGGAGGTCCACACGTAGCCGTCGGCGTCGACCGCAGCGCCGTAAGGGGCGTAGCCGTTGGGGGCGTCGTAGAGCGGCCAATTCTGCAGCGGGACCGTCGCCTCGAGCGCGCCGGTGTCACCGTTGAGCTGCCCCATGACCGCCTGGCCCGGGCCGCTGAGCCAGCCGACCCAGACCTTCTGGTCGTCGTACTTGCAGGTCTCGAGGTTGAAGGTGCCGGGCGTCCAGGTCGTGCCGCGCGGACCGGCGCCGCCGCTGAAGATGTTCGCGGTCACCTGGGTGCTCCACAGCACGCACTCGTCGCTGCCCCAGGGCAGCAGCGAGTCCTTGTTGAGCGAGGTCTCGATCATCGCGTTGCCGTTCTTGTCGACGCAATCGTCGATGTTGGCGGCGACCTTGGTGACCCAGCCGGTGTTGCGGTTCGAGACCACGACGAAGCGGCCGGTGATGTTGACCGAGGTGCGCGAGGGGCTGGAATTGCCGTTCTGGGTCAGGTCCGAGAAGTAGCGCGCCTCCTCGATCTTGGTCTCGGTGTTGACCTTCGAGATGCTGCCCTGGTCGGTGTTGGCGATCCACAGGTAGCTGAAGTCGAAGCCGCCCTGGTTCTCGCCCTCGCACGCCGGCATCCCCATGGTCGTCTCGTCGCCGGTGCTCGCGGTGGTGCTGCCGTCGCCCGTATCCGTGTTCGAGCTGGTGTTCGGGGCCGTGGTCGACGCCGTCTCGGTGGCCCCCTCGGTGGCGGTCACGGCCGTGGTCGCCTCGGTGGGCGAGGTCGTCGCCTGCGTCGCCGAGTTCGAGGCGGAGCCCGCGTCGCTGTCCCCCGCCGTGCCCGATGCCGTGGGGCTCTCGGTGCCTTGACTGGTCCCCTCGCTCGCGCTGACAGCCCCGGTCTGCGCGTCGCTGGCGCTGGCGCTGGCGCTGGCGCGGTTGCCATCGTCGCCGCAGCCGGCCGCCATCCCCAGCACGCCCAGCGAGAAAACCACCCTGCCCTGCCACATCCGAAGTGTCATATGCCGACGACGCTAACACAGCCGGGCCGGTGATCACCCACCGGCCCTGCGGCCATACGTCCATGGTGAGGGCACGAGACGACTATGTGGTCAATACGGGACATCGAGGGCCTCCGCGTTCGCGCAGGCGCGCACACACAGAGCACTCCAGCGCCGCTTTGCCCACATGTCGATGCCGAAATGGCGTACTTTGTCACGGCTCAATTCAGGCACATCCGTGATCTTGCGGCCCGCCGGCGACACTCACACCTCGGCGCCCCTGCGGCGGTCCCGGTCGCAAGTCATCACGCCGATATAGGCGCTGGCCGACAAAGGGGGCATAGTCGACCTTGCCCGCGTGCCTTGCAGTTCAGGAGCGATCTCATGGCCAAATCCAGCGTCCAATCCGCCGCCTGTGCTCCTGCCCCGAGATCGGAGCTGCGATTGACGCGGCGAGACTCACGCGACCCGCCGCAGAAGCGCCCCCTGGTGACCAGCGCCGCCGATCTGCCCGTGCATGACGCGTACTGCGAGCCCGGCGCCGTTCATCCCGCCTCCTCCCTGTCGTCGTCGTCCGCGTCGTCACGTCGTCGCGTCAAGATCCCCGACCTCTACTGTCCCTTCGATCCGGCGGTCCACCCCGCGGCCGCCGCCGTGCACATGCAGTCGGTCGCCTGGGCCCGCGCGATGGGCCTCGCCCGCGATGACCTGCACGTCCAGGCGCTGCACAAGTCCCGCGTCGGCTGGCTCGTCGGTCGCGCCTTCCCGGTCGCCGACGACCTGCCCGCGCTGCAGATCGCCGCCGACTGGACCACCTTGTTCTGTCTGATCGACAATCACATCGAGAACATCCGCGGGCCGGCGCTCTCGCACGTGTACCTCCGCGGCCTGCTCGCCGTGTTTCGCACCGGCGCCGCGCCGCTGATCGCCGACCCCTTCGCGCAGGCGTTTCGCGACCTGCGCGAGCGCATGCTCGAGGTCGATGTGCCGGCCTGGATCGAGCGCTTCGGCGATCAGCTCGAGCGGCTGTTTTGCGCCTTCGTCGACGAGGCCAAGTATCGCGTGCTCGAGGCCGTCCCCGAGCTGGTCAAGTACCGCAAGATGCGCGAGGTCAGCGTCGGCCTGTACTTCGGCTTTCGCCTCGGCGAGCTGACCGACGGCATCCACCTGCCCTCGCAGGTGCGCGAGCACGCCGACGTGCGCAACCTCGAGAGCAAGGCCGCGTACATCGTCGGCCTCGCCAACGACATCTACACCGTCGAGAAGGAGATGGCGAAGGGCGAGGTCAACAACATGGTCCTGGTGCTGATGCAGGAGGAGAGCATCGACTTCGAGGGCGCGATGCGCCGCGCCGTCGAGATGCACGACGCCGAGACCCGCGAGTTCGCGGCGCTCGCGGCCGCGTTGCCGAGCTTCTCGCCGGAGCTGGACCTCGAGCTGCGCCGCTACATCGAGATCCTGACCTCGATCGTCTGCGGCCACAACCGCTGGGCCGACGAGACCGACCGCTACGCGCCGCGGGCCCCGAAGGGCGAGCCCACCAGGGCCTGAGCGCCGGGCCGTCGAGCGCGAGCGCCGGGCGCTGCGCCGCGCTCAGCCCGGGACGATCGTCCGCACGGTGAACGCGGCCGGCTCGTCGCCGGGGAAGCGGACGGCGAGCGCGAGGCGATGGCGATCGTTGGGGGCCTCGACGTGGAACTGCCAGCCCGCGGCGACGTCGCCGAGCTCCGGGTCGACGCTCAGGTGGACCTCCGGGCCAGGGTCGAGGTCGTAGGCGAAGCGGTGCAGGGAGATCGCCAGGCCCATCCCGCGGGCCTTGATGTAGGCCTCCTTGAGCGTCCACAGCGTGAAGAAGCGGCCGTGCTGCTGATCGGGCGCGAGGGCCCGCAGCGCGGCGACCTCGCTCGGGGCGAAGAAGTGCTCGGCGATCTGGTCGGTGTGCGAGCGACGCCAGGTGTCCTCGACGTCGACGCCGAGCTCGCCGCGGGCGAGGGCCACCGCGATCAGGCCATCGGTGTGCGAGAGGTTGAAGCGCAGATCGCCGAGGCCGTGGGTCGGATCGATGTCGGGCCGGCCCCATTGATTGTTGACGAAGCGCCAGTCCCGGGGATCGATCGCCGCATAGCGCGACAGGGTCGAACGCACGAGGGCCCGCGCGACCAGGAACTGATGGCGGTGGCGCTCGAACAGGAACCTCGCCTGCCGCGCCGCCTCCTCGGGGTTCATCCACGCGGCGTAGCCGGCGAGCTGCGCCGGGTCCTGCAGCGGCTCCGGGCTCGTCATCCAGACATGGACCTCGCCGGGGGCGAGCGCGAGGAGTTCGGCCATGGTCGAGGCCCACGCTCGCAGCCGGACCCGCCGCCGGTCAAGCCCGGAGGCGCGCGAAGGTTGCAGGGGCTGGCCACCCGGGTCACCATGCCCGCGCTCAATGGCCCAGCCCACGCCCAGCCCGCCGATCGGCGTCCTCCTCGTCAACCTCGGCACCCCCGATGCCCCGCGCGCGCCGGAGGTGCGTCGCTACCTGCGCGAATTCCTGTCCGACCCGCGCGTGCTCGACATCTCGCCGCTCGGCCGCTGGCTGCTGCTCAACCTGATCATCTTGCCGCTGCGTCCGGCCCGCTCGGCGGAGGCCTATCAGAAGATCTGGACCGCGGAGGGCTCGCCGCTGCTGACCCACAGCCGCGACCTGTGTGAGCGCGTCCGCGCCGCCGTGCCCGACCTCGCGGTCGAGCTCGCCATGCGCTACGGCAAGCCCTCGATCCGCGCCGGCCTGACCGCGCTGCGCGACCGCGGCTGCGAGCGCATCGTCGTGTTCCCGCTGTATCCCCAGTACGCCGCGAGCTCGACCGGCTCGACCCTCGAGGCGGTGTACCGCGAGGCGGCGGCGTTGTGGAACACGCCCTATCTCTCGGTGGTCCCGCCCTTCTACGTCGACCCGGGCTTCATCGCGGCCTTCGCCGAGGTCGCCGCGCCGGTGCTGGCCGAGCTGCGCCCCGATCACGTGCTGTACAGCTTCCACGGCCTGCCGGAGCGGCACATGCACAAGAGCGACGTGTCCGGCGCGCACTGCCTGCGCAGCGCGGGCTGCTGCGACGCGATCGTCGCCGCGAACCGCCACTGCTATCGGGCGCAGTGCCACGCGACGGCGCGGGCCCTGGGCGCGCAGCTGGGCCTGGCGCCGGAGGAGACCACGATCAGCTTTCAGTCGCGGCTCGGACGGGCGGTGTGGATCAGGCCCTACACCGACGTGGTCCTGCCGGAGCTGGCGCGACGCGGGGTCAAGCGGGTCGCGGTGTTCTGCCCGGCCTTCGTCGCCGACTGTCTCGAGACCCTCGAGGAGATCGGCATGCGCGCCGAGGCCGACTTCAAGGCCGCGGGCGGCGAGGCGCTGCGCCTGATCCCGAGCCTCAACGCCCACCCGGCGTGGGTCAGCGCGGCCGTCGACCTGATCCGCGAGGCCGCGCCGCAGGGCCGCCGCAGCCTGCCGATCGCGCAGGGCTGAGCCGGCGCGGCCGTACGTGTCTTGCGCGCGCGCGCGTGCCGTACACGCGGATCAGAGGGCCGCGAACGCGGCGAGCGGCACGTCGACGCGGGCCGCCCACGCGGCCTCGCTGTGCGGCGCTCCGGGGGCGTACTCGTACCAGAGGTCGACGCCTTCGTCGTAGCCGAGGTCGGTGAGCACCGCGTGCAGCTGGGCGTTCTCGCAGAAGTTGTCGTTGGCCTTCGGGTCGTCGTCGTCGACGCCGTCCTGGTCCGCGTCGCCGCAGGTGCCGGCGCCGCCGGAGTCGACGTAGATCGCGAAGTCGCGCTTTCCGGCGGCCGCGTAGCGCTCGATGATCGTCTGGTTGTGCAGGCTGATCGAGCCCCAGCCGACGGTGCCCGACATGCTGATCGCCATGTCGTAGCGGTCCGGGAAGCGGTCGGCGATCACCAGCGCGATCAGGCCGCCGAGCGAGGAGCCCATGGTCCCGACCACCTCCGCCGGGCCGTAGGCGGCCTCCATCCGCGGTCGCACGACGCCGTCGATGAAGTCGGCGTAGGCCTCGCCCAGCCCGCCGACCTCGCCGGGGCCGAAGACCTCGACGATGTCGGGCACGTGCGTGTACTCGTGGTGGCGCCCGTCCGTCTGGTCGACGCCGACCACCAGCATCTTCGGCGGCACGGTCTCCTGCAGCTTCCAGTAGCCGAAGGGCGCCTCGGGGTCGAAGAGGTTCTTCCCGTCGTGCGCGTAGAGGGTGTGGGTGAACACGCCGTCCGCCGGCACGTACACCTGCAGGTCGCGCGGCGAGAGGTCGCCGCCGCCGAGCCCGAACCAGCGCTCGAGGTGCGGCGCGCTGGCGCGGACCAGCGTGTAGCGGCCGTTCTCGTCGAAGTCGTAGCGGCGACCGAGCGGGTCGGCGACATACAGGTCGGCCCCGGCCTCGCGGAACTTGTAGAGGCTGCCGTCGGGCGCGGGGATCTCGGCCTCGGCCCACCACAGCGGCCCGCTCGCGGCCATCGGCGCGTCGACCCAGCCGTTGTGGTCGCCGACGAGGTTCCACTCGCCCCGTCCGCAGAGACAGGCGAACAGGAAGTCGCCGTCCGCGGTCGCCACTGGCAGGCCGCCGCGCCCGGCGATCGTCGCCATCGCCTCCTGCGGATCGACCTCGCCGGCGATCGCCTTGCGCAGCAGCGCCTCGTCGTCGGGCAGCGGCGGCTCGCCGGTGGTCCCGTCGCCGCTGCTGCTGCTGCTGTCGCTGCTGCTCGCGTCGGCGCTGGTCGCGGTGCTCGGCGCGTCGGTGGTCGGCGCGCCGGTCGACCCGGTGTCCCCGCTCGAGCTGTCCCATGAGACAGCCGTGGTGCCGGCGCTGGCGCTCGCCGCGTCGGTTTCGGCGGGCGCGCCGGACGAGCACACGGTGAGGGTCAGGGCCGTGAGGAGTGAGAACGGGCGAGGTCGCACGCGCGGAAGATAACGACATTCAAGCCAGGGCGATACCGCCCCGATCATGTCCGTCCCGCTCAGCGCTCGCCGACGCCGGCCGGCGCGTCGGGCTTGCCCTCCGCCAGGACCTCCGCGGCGGCCCCCTCCCTCGTCGTCGCGGTGCTCGCGGCCCCCTCCCCCGTCGTCGCGGAGCTCGCGTCCCGCGTCGCCGGGGGGGCCAGCGCGGCCGCCTCGGCGGCCACGACCGCGGCCGCCTCGCGGGCGAGCTTCTCGGCGCGGGCGCGGCGGGTCGCTGCGCGCAGCTCGGCGGCGTCCGGGCCGCGCAGCAGGACGGCCGTCAGCGGCGGCATCGTCAGCGTCAGCGCGTAGGCACGCTCCTCGGTGGGATCGTGCGTGACCCCGAAGGCGTCGGGCTGGGCGCTGGCGGGCGCGTCGGGCTCGTCGCTGAACTCGGGCGCGTCGCTGCGGGCGAGCAGGGTCCAGCGGCTGTCGCCGGGCAGGCCGATGCGCCGGTCGGTCCAGGTGACCGGCGTGAAGTTCAGCGCGACGAGGATCGCCGGTCCGGCCGCGGGGAGCCGGAGGTAGACGATCAGGCTGCGCGTGTGGTCGTCGACGAGCAGCCACTCGAAGCCGGCCGGATCGTGGTCGAGCTCGTGCAGCCCCGGCTCGTCGCGGTAGAGATGGGCCATGCGCTGCACCCAGCGCTCGAGGCCGGCGTGGCGCGGCTGATCGCGCAGCGTCCAGTCGAGCGCCCGATCATGGTTCCACTCGCGGATCTGGCCGAACTCGTCGCCCATGAACAGCAGCTTGTGCCCCGGCGAGGTGAACATGTACGCGAAGAGCAGGCGCAGGCCGGCGAACCTGGCGGCCGCGTCGCCGTGCATCTTGCGGATCAGCGAGCCCTTCCCGTGCACGACCTCGTCGTGCGACAGCGGCAGCATGAAGCGCTCCTTGTAGGCGTACATCATGCGAAAGGTCAGCTCGTTGTGGTGGTACTGGCGGGCGATCGGATCGCGGCCGAGGTAGCGCAGCGTGTCGTGCATCCAGCCCATGTCCCACTTGAGGTCGAAGCCGAGGCCGCCGCTCGCGCTGGGGGCGGTGACCAGCGGCCACGCGGTCGAGTCCTCCGCGATCGTCAGCACGCCCGGGTGGCGCTCGTGGATCAGGTGGTTTAGCTCGCGCAGGAACGCCACCGACTCGAGGTTCTCGCGCCCGCCGTACTCGTTGGGCGCCCACTGGCCCTCCCCGCGCGAGTAGTCGAGGTAGAGCATCGAGGCGACCGCGTCGACGCGGATGCCGTCGATGTGGAAGCGCTCGATCCACAGCATCACCGAGCTGAGCAGGAAGGAGCGGACCTCGGCCCGCGAGAGGTTGAAGATCAGCGTGTTCCAGTCGGGGTGCAGGCCGCGGCGCCAGTCGTGGTGCTCGTAGAGGCGGGTGCCGTCGAAGCGGGCCAGGCCGTGCGCGTCCGCGGGGAAGTGCGCGGGCACCCAGTCGAGGATCACACCGATGCCCGCCTGATGGAGCTGATCGATCAGCGCCATCAGCTCCTCGGGCCCGCCGAAGCGGGCGGAGGGCGCGTAGTAGCCGGTCGACTGATAGCCCCAGGAGCCGAAGAACGGGTGCTCCGTCAGCGGCATGAACTCGACGTGCGTGAAGCCCAGCGCCTGCACATGGGCGATCAGCCGCGGCGCGACCTCGCGGTAAGAGAGGAAGGACTGCTCCGGCCCGCGCATCCACGAGCCGAGGTGCAGCTCGTAGACCGCCATCGGGGCGCTCATCGCCTGCCGCGCGGCGCGACCGGCCAGCCAGTCTCCGTCGCGCCACGTGTGCGTGACGTCGGCGATCCGCGAGGCGGTCTCGGGCGGCGTCTCGGTGGCCTGGGCGCAGGGGTCGGCCTTGTCGAGCACCTCGCCGCGCAGCCCGATCACCCGATACTTGTAGAGCAGACCGACCGAGGCTGCGGCCACGACCCCGCTCCACACCCCGGCGGCGTCGCGCTGCAGCGGGTCGCGGTCGGGGTCCCAGCCGTTGAACTCGCCGATGACGCTGACGGACCGCGCGTTCGGGGCCCACACCGCGAAGTGCACGCCGCCGTCTGCCAGCAGCTGCGCGCCGAGCTTGTCGTACAGGCCCAGGTGCTTGCCCTCGGCGAACAGGTGGCGATCGAAGTCGCTGAGCCGCGGGTCGACCCGGGTCGACGCGTCGGCGCTCGACGTCCGGGACGACATCGGAGCCGGCAGATCGGCGAGATAGATCACCGGGCTCGGGGTCCGCGGCGGCTTGGCCAGGTAGGCCGCGGGGACCGGCGCGACGTCCTCGAGATCGGCGTCGGCGGCGGCCGTGCGCGGCGCGGGCGGTGCATCGGCGTCGATCGCGGCGACCGGCGGGCCCACGACCAGATCGGCGGGCTCGGCCAGGTAGACGCTCGCCGGCGCGGGCTCGGCCTCGCCGGTGATCCGCTCGATCACCTCCTCGCCGAGCTTCTCGGCGTAGGCGAGCACCGTCTCGACGACCTTGCGCACGCGGCCCACCGGGCCCGCCGAAGCCGCCGCCGTCTCGGGGATCTCGCCCTGGCGTTCGCGCTCATCCTGCTTCTGGAGTACACGCGCGCTCACGTTCTTCGCCGTGCTCGCCGACTTCGCCGTGCTCGCGGGCTTCGCCGTGCTCGCCGACTTCGCCGTGCTCGCCGACTTCGCCGTGCTCGCCGACTTCGCCGTGCTCGCCGACTTCGCCTTGCTCGCCGACTTCGCCTTGCTCGCGCTCGCTGGCGGCGCCTCGTCCGGCGGTGACGGCGTGGCCGCGGTGACGGGCGCCGTCGCGGGCTTGCCTGGGGAACTGGGGGACTGCCGCGGACGCTTGCTCATGCCACACCTCGCTCTGCGCGCGCTTTTACCGGGGCAGCGCCGCAAAGAGAACCCTCGCCCGCGAACTTTCGCCGGAGCGCGGTCACACGGGCTCCGGGGCACCACGCAGGATCTTCGGGAAAACCCGCAGCCCGCCGCCGGGCTCGCTGTTCAGGCCTGGGTCGTCGCGTGCGGCGCGGTCAGCCACAGCACCGCGAGCGAGCGCGGCACCAGCTCGTAGCAGCGCTGCTCCGGCGGCAGCGGGACGGCCTGGGTGTCGAAGCCGCGGGTGTCGATGATGCGGGCCCAGGCCCGGGCCACCGGCGGCAGCTCGAAGCGGACCGGACGGGGCGACGCGTTGATCAGCGCCAGGAAGCTCTCACCGACGATGGCGTGGCCCCGGGCGTCGATCTCGGCGATCGCCTCGCCGCCGAGCAGCATCCCGAAGGCCTGGGTGTGCGGGTCGCTCCAGTCGGTCGGGGACAGCTCACGGCCGTCGGGGTGCAGCCATCGCAGGTCCGGCAGGCGGCTGCCCGACGGCTGCGCGCCGGTGAAGAAGGTCCGCCGGCGCAGCACCGCCGCCTTGCGCAGGCGCAGCACGTGGCGAAAGAACGCGAGGGTCTGCTCGTCGGCCTCCTCCCAGGCGATCCACGAGACCTCGTTGTCCTGACAGTACGCGTTGTTGTTGCCGCCCTGCGAGCGACCGATCTCGTCGCCGGCGCACAACATCGGCACGCCGAGCGACACCGTCAGGCTGGCGATGAAGTTGCGGACCATGCGGTCGCGCAGCGCGTCGATCTCCGGGTCGTCGCTCGGGCCCTCGACGCCCCAGTTGGCGCTGCTCTCGTGGTCGTTGCCGTCGCGGTTCTGCTCGCCGTTGGCGAGGTTGTGCTTGCGCGCGTGCGAGACCAGGTCGCGCAGCGTGAAGCCGTCATGACAGGTCACGAAGTTGATGCTCGCCTGCGGGCTGCGACCGGCGCGCTGGTACAGGTCGGCCGAGCCGGTCAGGCGGAAGCCGAGCTCGCCGACCAGGCCCGGGTCGCCGCGCCAGAACCGGCGCAGGGCGTCGCGGTACTTGCCGTTCCACTCGGCCCAGGGGTGCGGGAAGCCGCCGACCTGATAGCCGCCGGGGCCGACGTCCCAGGGCTCGGCGATCAGCTTGAGGCGCGACAGCACCGGGTCCTGGTGGATCGTCGCCAGGAACGCGCTCCAGCGGTCGAAGTCGGCGCCGTGCCGCGACAGCGCCGAGGCCAGGTCGAAGCGAAAGCCGTCGACGTGCATGTGCACCGCCCAGTAGCGCAGGCTGTCGAGCACCAGCTGCAGGGTCTGGGGGTGGCGCGTGTGCAGGGTGTTGCCGCAGCCGGTGACATCGACGTACTCGCGCGGGTCGTCGTGGCGCAGCGCGTAGTAGGCGCGGTTGTCGAGGCCGCGCAGCGACAGCGTCGGGCCCCGCGGTCCGCCCTCGCAGCTGTGGTTGTAGACCACGTCGAGGATCACCTCGATGCCCGCTGCGTGCAGCGTGCGGACCATCGCCTTGAACTCGTCGACGGCCCCGCCCGGGCGCGGATCGGCGGCGTAGCGGGCGGTCGGCGCGAAGAAGCCGAGGGTGTTGTAGCCCCAGTAGTTGGTGAGCTTGCGCAGGCGCAGGTGCGGCTCGTCGTAGATCTCGTGCACCGGCAACAGCTCGACGGTCGTGACCCCGAGGCTGCGCAGGTGCTCGATCACGGGCGGCGTCGCCAGGCCCGCGTAGGTCCCGCGCAGCGCCGCCGGCACCGCCGGGTGCAGGCGCGTCATGCCCTTGACGTGCAGCTCGTAGATCAGCGTGTCTTGCCAGGGCACCGCCGGCAGGCGGTCGTCGCCCCAGTCGAAGTCGTCGCGGAGGGCCAGCGACTTCGGGGCGCTCGTCGCGTTGTCGCGGGTGTCGATCGTCAGCTCGTCGCCCGGCGCGCCGACTCGGTGGGCGTAGTGCAGCTCCCGGCCCTGCCGCGGCCAGGCGATCGCCCGCGCGTAGGGGTCGACCAGCAGCTTGTGCGGGTTGTGGCGCAGGCCGGCCCGCGGCTCGTGGGGACCGTGCGCGCGCAGGCCGTAGAGCTGGCCCGGCGACACGCCGACCACGTGACCGTGGTGCACATGGCCGCTGCGGCCCGGCAGCGACAGGGTCGCGGTCGCTGGCCCGTCGACCTGGTCGAACAGGCACACCTCGATGCGGGTCGCCGACGACGAGAACACCGCGATGTTGAGGCCCGTGGCGTCGCAGTGGGCCCCGAGCGGGTGAGGGCTGCCCGGGAGGATGGTCGGCGGGGTCGCGAGCATCGTGCGGAACACTGTATGCCACACCTCGAGCAGTTTTGATTTCCGGGCGCTCACCTGCTAGGCGTGGCCGATGCCCGCTTTACAGCGCTCCGTCCCCGCGCGTCGCATCGTCGGCGTCACCGTGCCGCTGTTCTCGCTGCGCACCGCGAGCTCGTGGGGCATCGGAGAGATCGGCGACCTGCCCGCCCTCGCCGGCCTGTTCGCGCCCGCGGGCGTGGCCCTGATCCAGATCCTCCCGATCAACGAGATAGCCGGCGGCAACAGCTCGCCCTACGGCGCGCTGTCCGCGTTCGGCATCGATCCGATGTACATCAGCATGACCGCGGTCGCCGATCTCCAGCAGCACAGCAACGTCGAGGTGCTGGGCGAGGCGGGCGCCCTCCAGCTCGCGGCGCTGCGCAAGGCCTCGGGGGTCGAGTACGACGCCGTGCGGGCGCTCAAGCGTAAGGCGCTGATCGTCGGCCTCAAGAGCTTCCACCGCCACGAGCTCAGCGCCCGCGAGCCGACCGCGCGGGCCCGCAGCTTCCACGCCTTCACCCACGAGCACCGCGCCTGGCTGGCCGACTACGCGCTCTACAGGGCGATCAAGGACGAGTGCGGCGGCAAGCCGTGGTGGGAGTGGCCGGCCGGGCTGCGCGACCGCGAGGCCGCGGCTCTGACCGCGGCCTCGGCCCGCCTCGGCGACGAGATCCTCTACTTCAAGTACGCGCAGTGGCTGGCGCACAGCCAGTGGGCCCAGGCCCGCGCCGCCCTGCGCCAGCGCGGCGTCGAGATCATGGGCGACCTGCCCTTCATGGTCGACCGCGACAGCGCCGACGTCTGGGCCGTGCGCGCCGAGTTTCGCCTCGACATGTCGGTCGGCTGCCCCGCGGACCAGTTCGACGAGGTCGGCCAGGACTGGGGCCTGCCGCCCTACGACTGGGCGGCGATGACCCGCAACGACTTCGCCTGGCTGCGCCGCCGCGCCCGCTACAGCGGCGAGCTCTACGACCGCTTCCGCATCGACCACCTGGTCGGCTTCTTTCGCACCGGCATGCGCCCCCACGACGCGCGCCGCGACGCGAAGGGCAAGCTGGTGCCGGCGCTGTTCGACCCGCCCGGCGAGGCCGCCCAGCTCGCGCACGGCCAGCGCGTGGTCCGGGCGATGAAGGACGCCGCGGCCGAGGTCGGCGCGCAGCTGATCGCCGAGGACCTCGGCTCGGTCCCCGACTACGTGCGCCCGGCGCTCGCGGAGCTCGACGTGCCCGGCTACAAGGTCCTGATCTGGGAGAAGGACGGCCCGAAGTTCCGCGACCCCGCGACCTACCCGGCGCGCAGCGTCGCCTGCTTCGGCACCCACGACACCGCGCCGGTCGGCCCCTGGTGGCGCTCGCTGTCGGAGCCCGAGCGCGCCGCGGCCCTCGAGCTACCTGTCCTTCGGGACCTGTCCCCTCCGCCAGGCAAGACCTTCACCCCGGAGGTCCACGCCGCGCTGCTGCACTTGATCTGCGGGGCCGCGAGCGAGCTGGTGTTGCTGCTGCTGCAGGACATCCTCGGCCGCAGCGAGCGCATCAACGTCCCCGGCTCGGTCGGCGACCACAACTGGACCTACCGGCTCCCGACGCCGATCGAGCAGATGGCGCGGGATCCGAAGCTCAAGGCGCTGCTCATTCGCCTGTACGAGGCGGTCGGCGCGGGCCAGCGTGAGCTGCCCACGCCCGCCTGAGCTCAGCCGGGCAGCACGCAGATGCCGACGTTCTCGAAGCCCGGGACCGGCTCCATGAAGAACGCCACGCACTCCTCGGCGCCCGTGCACACGTCGCCGTCGAGCGGACAGAACGGGGTGCAGCAGCCGATCGAGCCCGGCGGGCAGCCCTCGAGCGTCGCGCCATCCTGACACTGCAGGCCGGGGAGGCAGGCGTTGGTGAACTCGCAGGTCGTGCCGTCCTGGCCGCCGTCTTGCGGGTCAGGCTGGAAGCAGAAGAAGGGCGGGCCCGCCGAGTCGCCGTAACAAGCCTGCGTGCCCGGGCAGTCCTGCACCAGCGGATCGCAGGTGGCGAGGCAGATCGGGAGCAGACCGTCGTTGGCGGGGAAACAGATGCCGGTGCCGCCGGTCGTGTTCGGGCAGCTGTCGTCCGCCTGGCAGAACTCGACGCAGAACCCGTTCTTGCCCTGGTCGTCGGTGTTGAGGCAGATGTAGCCCTTCGCGCAGTTGTCGATGCCGCTGAACATGTCGGCGTCCGCCATCTCGCAGGGGTCGCCGGCCACGCCGTCGCCGGCCTCCGGCACGCACTTGTTGGCGTCCCAGGTGTCCTGCAAGACCTTCGCGTAGGCCGTGCACTTGAGGCCCTCGGGGCAGTCCTGCAGCCGCGCCATGCACTCGACGTCCATGCCGCTGGTCGTCGTGTCATCGGTGGTCGACCCGGCGGTCGTCGGCTCGGCGGTCGTCGGCGCCTCGGTCGTCGTCGGCAGCGCCGTCGTGCCCTCGGCCGTCGTGCCGGTGGTCCCGGTGGTCGTGTCCGCCGTACCCGCCGTCGTGCCCGCGACCGTCGCCGCGGTCGCGTCCGTCGCGTCGGTCGCCCCATCGGTGTCCGTGTCGCCCTTGTCGGCGGGGCAGCCCGCGAGCGATCCGAGCAATGCCAGTGCACCCCAGTAATTCATTCGGTACATGGAGGCGATCGGACCATGCCCGCAACCTCGCCGTCAACCTCGCCCCCGCAGGGTCTGCGAAGGCGCGGCGACGCCGGCCGATGGGCGCGCCGGGGCGCTGGATCGCCCGCTGCGATCGGGTCCGTGGCGCCCGTTTAGGCATAGCGAGGGTCGATGCGCTCCGGCGCGCGGTCCTGGCGAGATCCGTCACCTGTTTCTTCAGGCAGGTCGGAGCGGATCGAGCGGCGATGGAAGCCGTGCACCATGACGACCACGCTGTCACACTGCGCGCGCATCGACATGAGCACCGCCCCGCCAGCCCTCGAGGTCGCCCGCCTGATCGCCGCGCAGCGCGCCGAGCTGCGCCGCCGTCGGGCGTGGATCCTCGCCTGCCGCTTCGCCTCGCTCGGCTTCGCCGCCTGGTACCTCGAGCTCTTGATCCTCGAGGGCCGGGACGCACCGTTCTATATCTCCATCAACCTGTTCGCGATCTTCACCGGAATGTCGGGCCTGGTCGTCGTCAACTACTTCGACCCGCCGCTGCTGATCCGCAACCTGCACGGTCCGGACGAGGGGCTGCGCGCCGCCAGCCTCGCCGCGCTCGATCCGCTACGCGGCGAGATCCTCCCGCCGCTGCTGGGCGACCTCGGCGTCGCCGCGGGGCCCGAGCGCGACGTCCTGGTCGCCACCATCGGCGCCGACGAGCTGGTGAGGCGCACCGCCGGCCAGCTGCGCGGCGATCGGCGACGCTTCGGCAGGATCTACCTCGTCGTCTATCTCGTGCTCGCGTTCGGCTTCATCGCCCTCGTCTGTCACCACGAGCCGGGCCGCGAATGATCGGATGCCCGTCGAGCCCGTCGAGCCCGTCCCCTCCGCGGCCGCGCGCGCGTCCTCGCACCGCCCCGGCGCCGTCACGGCCAGGGGCGGCGGACCCGGCCGGCCTGCAGCTCGGCGAGGAAAGCCCGGTCGGCCGCGAGAAACTCGTCCAGGGGCAGCCTGGCGCGGTCGAAGGCGTGCACGGTGGCGCCGGCGGTGACCTGCACGCGCGCGGGCCAGCGTTCATCACCGGCCGCGTCGGCGGCCCACGCCGAGGCGTCGACGTGATAGACCACAAGCAGGACCTCCGGGCCCGGCGGCGGATACAGGTGGTGCAGGACCTCGGCCACACTCGAGATCGGCAGGAGACGGGCCTCGGGGCCCCACTCCTCTGTGAGTTCGCGGGTGAGTGCCGGCCGCGGCGCCTCACCGGGCTCGACCTTGCCGCCCGGGAGCTCCAGGCGTCCGGCGCCGTGGGCCGCGTCAGCGCCGCGGCGCTGCACGAGCAGGCGATCCGGACCGAGCCAGACGAGCCCGGCGACGACGATCAGGCGGGGCTGGGAGGGGGGCGTGGTCATGTCGCAACTGGTTAGCGCAAGCTGGACGCTCGGAAAAGCTGCGCTTATCCTGCGGCGACTCCCCATGCGCCTCTATCCAGCGAAGATCACCACCATCGTGGAAGCCGTGAACAAGTCACTCGTGGACTCCGGGGACCTGGAAGTCAGCGACCGTGACGAGTTCAAACGCGACGTGGAGTCGATCCTCAAGGAGTACCTCCGCAAGGATCGCGAGGTGACGAACCGCGCCAAGGACGAGCTCGAGCGCCGCGGCCTGGCCTACTCCGACCTGTTCAAGCTCAAGCGCACGATCGCCGAGGAGCAGGACTTCGGCATCGGCGACGAGTCGGTCAACTGGATCTGCAGCCAGCTGCTCGAGCTCTTCATGCGCTCGAGCTTCGTCAGCGAGATCTTTGCCGAGGACACCGTCATCCGCAAGAAGCTCAAGGAGATCTTGCGGCGGCACATGCAGGCCGACGACGACATCGACCGCGAGGTCCGCCGCCACCTCAAGCATCTCAGCGAGAACACCAGCTCCTTCGAGATCGAGTACCAGAAGCAACTCGGGCTCATCAAACGCAAGCACGGACTCGAGTAAATGGCCCACATCCTGGTCTACGCCCAGCGGACCCCCCAGGGGATCCACCCCGCCAGCGCCGCCGCGCTGTGCCTGGCCCGTGACATCGCGAGCGATCGCGGCGCCACCGTCACGGCCGTCTGCCCCGGCGACGCCGGTCGCGCCGACCAGTTCGTCATCGGCGCGGTCAGCCGCTACGGCGCCGACCTCCTGACCTTCTGCGGCCCCGCCGGCATGCGGCCGCTGCAGGAGCGACTGCGGCCGCTCGTCGTCTTCACGCCGCACACCGAGGAGGGCCTCGCCGCCGCCGAGGACCTCGCCGGCGGCCCGCTCGAGACCACCTGGCTGCAGGACCCCTCGATCGAGTGGGACAACCTCGCCGCCCTCACCTCGATCGTCGCCGGCACCCTGCCCTGGTACGAGCTGCCGACGATCATCGACGCCGAGTACGACAACGAGGCCAGCCTCGTCGAGCTGCCCGGCTGGATCTCCCGCATCGACACCCAGTTCGGGCGCGGCGGCCTGCGCTACTTCGCCGGCCACGACCTCGACGCCTCGACCAAGGCCTCGCTCAGCTCGCTCGGCGCCCGGCCGGCCCCGCCCGAGTACCTCGAGCAGCACGACAGCGGCACTCTGCTGTGGTTCAGCAGCGCCGCCTCGGGCCTGCCCGCGGTGCTCGGCAGCCGCGGTCCGGGCGCGCGACTGATGTTCTTCCCGGGCGCCGACGCCCAGCAGCACCCGAGCTGGGTCCTCGCCGACTGGGTGATCGCCGGCGCCTGGCCCGAGGCGATCAAGCAGCTCCACAGCGACCTGTGGAAGCCCGCGCTGGCCTGATCGCGGCCATGGTATTGAAGCACGGCATGGGGCACGGCACCGGGGCCGGCGCCGCGCTGCAGGCCCTGCTCGACCCCGATCCCGCGCGCCCGATCCTCATCGCCGAGGCCGCCGCGCCGCACGTGCAGATCCCCGGCGAGACCCTCCCCGAGGCCGCGCTCGCCCGCCGTCTGCGTGAGGGGGACGCGGTGGTGGTCGTCGCCCACACCCTCGGCCCGGCGCTCGCCCGGGCCCTGCGCGAGCGCCCGCCCGCGCTGCTGATCCTCACCGGCCCCGCCGACGCCGACGGCATCCCCGCGCTCCCCGGCACCCACCTGCTCGGCCCCGAGGCCCGGCTCCGCGTCGCCACGAGCGACGCCCCCTCGGCCGGCGGTCTGATCGTCTGCGCCACCGCGCCCGCGGAGCTCGTCGCCCTGCTCGTCGCCCTCGTTGGCGACCTGTCCCCGGGGACAGGCTCTCTGTCCGCCGGGACATATGCGCGGAGCCTGTCCTCCGGGACAGCCTCTCACGACATGTCCCCGGGGACAGCCCCCTCGCCGCCGGGCCTGCGCCTCGCCGCGTGTCCGACCCCGCCGTGGTGGCCGCAGTGGCTGGGCGATCCGCGGCTCGCCGGGGCCACGGCGCTCGGCTTCGTCGCCGCGGCCTGCCTCGACCCGGACTGGGCGCGCTGGGCCCGTGACGCCGGTGAGGCGCCCCATGTGCTCGTGCCCCTCGGCCTCGAGGCGCCGCGGATCGACCAGCCACGGCACCCCAGCCTCGCCGCGGGGGTCGCCGCGCACGCGCTCGAGCGCTGGACCGGCCCGGTGTTCCCGAGCCCGCAGGTGCTCGCGCTGCTGCGCGTCGACGCGGATCAGGCGACGCGCGCGGCGGCGGCCGACCCGGCCGCGCTCGCCCGGTGGAACCAGGCCCGCCGGGCCCTGCCGCTGGTCGGCGCGACGCCGGGCATGGAGTCGCCGCTGCCGGGTTTGCCGCTGGACTCGCCGAGCGCGTCGTTCATCGCCCAGCGCTCGCTGCTGCGGCGGGCCCGGAGCCACGGATTGCTGCGCGAGCGCGCCGGCGAGTCGCCGGACCTGCGCCTCGACCCGGCCGCGATCGCCCGCGCCGGCGAGGTCCTGCGCAGCGCCGGCCAGGTGCTCTCGGAGCACGAGAGCAAGGTCGTGCTGCGCGGCTTCGGGATCGAGATCACGCGCCAGGCGGTCGCCAGCTCGGCCAGCGGCGCGGCGCAGTTCGCCGAGACCATCGGCTTCCCGGTCGTGCTCAAGGCCCTGAGCCCCGACCTGCGCCGCAAGCAGGAGCTCGGCGCGGTGATGCTGGGCCTCGGCAACGGCGCCGCGGTCCGCCGCGCCTACGCGACGATCGTCCAGAACGTCGAACACAACGCCCCGACCGCCCACCTCGACGGCGTGCTGGTCGCCGAGCAGGCCCCGGAGGGCCTCGAGATCCACTGCGGCGCGGTCCGCCTGCACACCGGCGAGATGGCGATCTTCGGCCGCGCGCTCGGCCTGCCG
>Ga0075152_10001009_pt1 | contig 20408 bp, 16 predicted proteins | sample JI61114C2DNA_FD_70964 | JGI IMG/M metagenome (GOLD analysis project Ga0075152, IMG submission 70964) | Wastewater effluent complex algal communities from Wisconsin, to seasonally profile nutrient transformation and Carbon sequestration -... | ecosystem: Engineered > WWTP > Effluent > Algae...
CTACACCTACCTGCTCGCCCTGCTCTGCGACCCCGGCGACGCCGTCCTCGTGCCCCAGCCCGGCTATCCGCTGCTGCGAATGATCGCCGAGCTCGCCCACGTCGAGCTCGTCCCCTATCCGCTGCTTTATGATGGTACCTGGTCGATCGACCAGCTCGGCCTCGAGCACGCCCTCGCCGGCGCGCCGCGGGCCCGCGCCCTCGTCGCCGTCGCCCCCAACAACCCGACCGGCAATTACCTCGCCCCCGCCGAGCTGCGCCTGCTCGACGCCACGCTCGCCGACCGCGACATCGCGATGCTCGTCGACGAGGTGTTCTGGGACTACCCGCTCGCGCCCGGCCCGCACGAGAGCCCCGCCCTCGGCTCCCCCACCGCCCTGACCTTCATCCTCTCCGGCCTCTCGAAGGTGGCAGCCCTGCCGCAGCTCAAGCTCGCCTGGTGGCTCACGCTCGGGCCGCCCGCGCTGGTCGCCGCCGCCATGGCGCGCCTCGAGCTGATCGCCGACACCTACCTGAGCGCCGCGACCCCGGTCCAGCTCGCGCTCCCCGAGCTGCTCGCCGCCGCCCCGGCCATGCAGGCCCGGATCTCCGACCGCTGTCGACGCAACCTCGCGCATCTCCGCCACGCCTGCCAGGGCACCGCCCTGACCGTGCTCGACCTCGAGGCCGGCTGGACCGCCCTCCTGCGCCTGCCCGCCGTGCACGACCTCGACGACGCCGGCTGGGCATTACACCTCCTGCGCCACGGCCACATCCTCACCCAGCCCGGCCACCTCTTCGACCTCGGCGACCCCCCGCGCCTCGCCCTCTCCTTGCTGACCCCCGAGCCCGAGTTCGCCGCCGCCTGCGCCCGCCTGCCCGACATCGTCGCCCGCGTCATCGCCTCAGCGAGCACCTCCACGGCTCCTTCCACCCCTCCCCCTTGAGCCTCAGCGTCTCCCCCTCCCGCGTATACGTATAGTGCAGCGGCACCGGCGGCTTCGGCGTGCGGTCGCCTCGCTCCCAATTATCGACCCGGAACGGGCGCGCCGAGAACTGCCGCCCGGGCAAATACGTGATCTCGTGATAGGCCCACTCGTGGGGCTGCTGGCGGCCCATGACCAGCATCGCCACCGACATCGTGGTGATCCCGAAGGTGCTGCGTTCGAAGCGCAGGTGCACCATCTCCTGATCGCAGAACCAGCGAGTGCCGACGAGCGGAGCCGCCAGCGCCTCACCCTCGACCACGGCGAAGGGCTCGGCGAAGCGGATCGCGTGGAACGCCCGCATGCGCTCGTCCTCGACCTCATCGCTGACACCGTCGAACAGCGACACGAACATCGCGCTCGGGTGGCCCTCGCGGTGGAGCACCACCGCCAGCCCCTTCCTGTAATTGGCGAAGGCCGGGTCGACGTCGAAGACCACCGCGCCGCCCCAGTGGGCGTTGAACTCCGCGCGCACCGCGTCGAGCGGGAACTCCCGGGCCTTGGTCTCACCATTCGCCACGGCCATGCCCTCGACCGCGATCTCGAGCATCGCCTCCACGTCCGCCTTCAAGGGCACCGCGGGGCACCGCGTCGCCCCCTCGCAGATCGCGGTCAGCCGAATGTCGACCACCTCCGGCGCGGCACCGAAGCGGATCTCCACCTCCATGCTCGTCGACTTCAACGCGTGCACATGCGCCCATCGCTCGCTCGGCGCGACCTCGACGACGCGATAGCCCGGCGGCGCCTCATACACGAGGCCGACATCCTTCAGCAGCCCCGCGAACGCCTCCGGCCCGACCGTAACCGGCGCCGCCGCGGCCGCGGCCGTCTCCGTACCCGCCGCCGCGCGCTCGACCGTCGCCTCGACCGCGGGACCGCAGCCGCCCAGCACCATCAGCGTCCAGGCCGCGCTCATCCTCACTTGCACGCCGCTCTCCTCACGGGCGCGGCGGCCCCGACACGACCTCGAGCACCTCGTAATACGCGGGCCACGGCATCACCCCATCCGCGCCCATCGGCGCCTGCACATCGTTCGGCGGCAGCTTCTCGGGATGATAGCGACCGCGCACCGTGATCGTCGCGCCGTCGAGGGCGCGCAGCTGCTCGTCGGAGACGGCCTCGCTCGCCTTGACATTGAGCGGCCCGTCGCTCGTCGTCTCGAGCGAGTACTCGCGCCCCAGATACGACTCGACCGACTTGACCGGCTTGATCTCGGTGTAGCGCAGCACGCCCGTGAAGCGCCGCTCCTCGCCCTCCTTCACCGTCGCCGGGCTTTGAGCGGGCGCCGCGACCTCGGCCTTCCCGGTCGCCGCGGCCGGCTGCGCCCCGGCGCTCGGCGGGTGCGCCGGCCCATCACACGCGAGCGTCACCAGAACCACGACCGCCAGAGAGCTTGGTACGCGTCGATCCATCGACGGGTTATAACCAGCGGGATGTCCACCGTCCAGCGCTTCGAAACCGAGCTACACGCGCTGCTGGTCGCCACCGGGCATCCTCCGCCGCCGCCCGGCGCCGACACCTGGCGGGTCACCTCGGGCAACCTCGAGATCGCCGTCCACAACAGCGCCGGCCGCATCGAGGTCGTGCTCGCGGGCTGGCGTCACAGCTTCACGCTCACCGATGACCGACACGACACCGACGCCAAAGTCGACGCCGACGCCGAAGCCGACGCCGACGCCGACGCCGACGCCGACGCCGAAGCCGCGCTCGCCCTCGACCTGATCGGCGCGGCCCTGTTCGGCGCCCTGCGCATCATCGTCGACCGCTACAACGGCGTCGCGCGGCGCTTCACCCTCGAGACCCGCAGCGACACCGCCTGGCACCCCGCGAGCACCCAGGGCTCGCGCCCCTGGAACCCGCTCGCCCGCCGCAGCGGCGAGGTCCACACCGGCCGCGCCTCCGACCGACCGCAACGTTATCGCCCGCGCCCGGTCACGCCGTTGCCCTGGGCGCCCTGGGCCGGCCTGGCCGGCTTCCATGGCGCCCCCGCAGCGCCCCTCCCCGCCGAGCTGCCGGTCGACGGCGAGCTCGACCTCCACAACTTCTCCCCGCGCGAGATAAAGCCGCTCGTGCTCGCCTACCTCGACGCCTGCCTCGCCCGCGGCATCACCGAGCTGCGCATCGTCCACGGCAAGGGCGTCGGCAACCTGCGCCGCACCGTGCACGCGCTGCTCGACCGCCACCCTCGCGTCAGGGGCTACCGCCTCGGCGGCCACGGCGGCGGCGGCTGGGGCGCGACCCTCGTCGACCTGTCCCCGGGGCCAGCCGCCGACCCCGAGCCCTGAGCCTCAGCGCGCGGCGAGGCTGGCGATGTCGATCACGAAGCGGTAGCGGACGTCGCTGCGCAGCATCCGCTCATATGCGGCGTTGATCTCCGCGATATCGATGACCTCGACGTCGGCCGCGATCTGGTGCGCCGCGCAGAAGTCGAGCATCTCCTGGGTCTCCCGGATCCCGCCGATCAGCGAGCCCGCGAGCCGCTTGCGGCCGATGACCAGCGAGCCGGCGGCCAGCGTGCACGGCTCGGGCATGCCGACCAGCACCATCGTGCCATCGCGCCGCAGCAGCCGGAGGTACGCGTCATAGTCGTGCGCCGCCGAGATCGTGTCGAGGATCATGTCGAAGCGACCCGCGTGCGCGGCGAAGACCGCCGGGTCGCTCGTGGCGATGAACCCCGTCGCCCCGAGCGCGAGCGCGTCCTCCCGCTTGCCCGGCGAGTGGCTGAGCACCGTCACCCGCGCCCCCATCGCCGCGCCGATCTTCACCGCCACGTGGCCGAGGCCGCCGAGGCCGACCACCGCCAGCTCGTCGCCGCGCGCGAGGCCGAAGTGCTTGAGCGGCGAATACGTGGTGATGCCCGCGCACAGCAGCGGGGCCGCGCGCGCCAGCGGGATGCCCTCCGGCACCCGCACGACATAGTCCTGATCGACGGTGATCCGCGTCGAGTAGCCGCCATAGGTCGGGGCCGCGCTGCCCCGCTCGCGGCCGTTGTAGGTCAGCGTCATGCCGTCGGCGCAGTACTGCTCCTCCCCCGCGCCGCAGGCCTCGCACTCGCGGCACGAGTCGACGAAGCAGCCGACCCCGACCGTGTCGCCGACCCGCCAGCGCGTCACCTCGCCGCCGACCTGCGCGACGCGCCCCACGATCTCGTGACCCGGCACCATCGGGAAGATCGCCTCGCCCCACTCGGCCCGCGCCTGATGGATGTCCGAGTGACACACCCCGCAATACAGGATCTCGATCGCCACATCGCGCGGCCCGGGCTCGCGGCGCTGAACGGAGAAGGGCGCGAGCGGGGCCCGCGGGGACTCGGCGGCGTAGGCGGGCGTGTCGAACATCGCCGCGACACTAACCGCGGGCGCCACCCGCACGCAAGCCGCCGGCCGCCTACAGGTGACGCGCGACCGCCAGCTCGACCGGCGAGCTCGCAACCTTCGGGTCGAAGTTCAGCACCTGCGCGTCGTAGATCATCGGGTTCGCCATATAACGAATGCGGCCCGACGGGTTCGCGGACGACGAATGCAGCATCAACGCGTGCACGATCGCCACGTCCCCCGCCGCGCCCGTCAACTCGACGAATTCGCCGCAGTTGCGCGAGATCTCCGCGCCCGCCGCGCGATCGACGAAATCGACGCCCTGCGGCGCCGCCGCTAGCCGGCGGGCGACCGGCCCGAGCGACGTCGGCGCGAGGAACGTGCCGCCGCTGGCCGGCCCGACATCGGAGAGATACGCGATCAGGAAGACGGCGCTGCGGCGGTTGTCCAGGCGCATGCGCGTCTCGGGGTCGTCGAGGTGCCAGCTGTCCTGCCCGGGCAGCGGCGGCTGATAAGGATACTCCGCCCGGTCGCGGAGGTTGATCGCCATATAGTCGTACATCTTCGCCGTCGCCACCCGCGCATGAGCGCCGAGGAGCTGGCCGAGCGCGCTCCACAGGCGCGGGGCGACATCGGCGATCACGTACGCGCGCTCGCCCTCGAGGTCGAGGCGCTCCCAGGTCCAGGTGCGCGGGTCATCGCCGCGAAACCCGTGCAGGTCGCGCGCCGGGTCGCCCGGGTCGTAGCGCCTGACCCACCGCTCCGGCGCCGCCGCGATCCGCCGCTCTGCGCCCTCGACCCAGGCCCGGGTCAGCGACCCTGGCAGACCGCCGCGCAGCTGGACATAGCCGCGATGGACGAAGTGCTCGAGCTCGGCGGAGGTCAGTGCGGGGGGCGTCGCCACGCCCGCAGTGTAGTGCTAAGTTCCCGCCCATGATCTCGCTGATCGGCGCCGAGCTCGAGGCCTACGTCACCGCCCACACCACCCGCGAGGGCGAGCTCTTCGCCCGCCTGCGCGCCGAGACCCGGGCCCACCTCGCCGCGCCGCAGATGCAGGTCGGCTCGGTCGAGGGCGCCTTCCTGCGCCTCATCGTCGCCCTCCACCGCCCGCAGACCATCCTCGAGATCGGCACATTCTCCGGCTACTCCGCCCTCGCCATGGCCAGCGCCCTCCCCCCCGGCGGCCAGCTGATCACCTGCGACATCGACCCCGTCGCCACCGCCGTCGCCACCCGCTACTTCGCCGAGGCCGGCCTCGCCGACCGCATCAGCCTGCGCCTCGCCCCAGCCCTCGACACCATCCGCCAGCTCGCCGCTCAACTCCCGGCTGAGGGCCGCCGCCTCGACCTCGTCTTCATCGACGCCGACAAGCCCGGCTACGTCGACTACTGGGACGCCGTCCTCCCGCTGATGCCCGTCGGCGGCCTCGTCGTCGCCGACAACACCCTGTGGAGCGGCAAGGTCCTCGACCCGCAGGAGGCCAGCGACCACGCGATCGTCCGCTTCAACGCCCGCGTCGCCGCCGACCCGCGCGTCGAGCACGTCCTGCTCTCGGTGCGCGACGGCGTCATGCTCGCCCGCAAGCTGCGCGACTAGGCTGCCTCTCGGGCCATGTCATTGCATTCCTCGCCCCCGCGTCCCTCGCCGCTTCATGCGCCTCTGTGGCTCTCCGCCGACCCCGGCAAGGCCTGGGCCGAGCGCTTCTTCCTGCTCTACACCCCGGTGTGGATCCTCGCCGTCGCCGCCGTGATGCTGAGCGGCGCCCTGAAGCGCTGGGACGACGCCAGCTTCATGGCCTTCGCCGTCGCCGTCGCCGCCCCTTTGCTGCTGGTGCCCGCCCTCTGCCACCGCCGCGTCCCCGCGCTCGCCGCCACCCCGTGGACCCGCAGCTACTGGCTCAAGTTCAACCTCTGGATCTTCATCTTCGTCTGGATCGGCACCTACTTCCTGACCCACTACTTCTTCGACGTCCTCGGCATGCGCTACGCATTCCCGACCCGCTTGACCCTCGACGCCGCGCTGGTCGGCCGCGGCGACGGCACCGTCCCGCTGTTCATGTATCCCCTGACCCAGGCCTACTTCATCAGCTACCACGCCGGCATGCTCGTGGTCCTGCGCCGGGTCCGTCGCGCCCTCGCCCTCGACCACCTGTCCCCGGGGACAGCCCGATGGCCGCGCCTGCTCCTGCTCGCGCTCGCCACCCTCGGCCTCGCCTACGCCGTCTCCTTCGCCGAGACCCTGTTCATGGCCAGCGACCTGATCTCCGACCTGTTCTGGTACGCCGACAAGCCGCGGATGCTGCGCTACGGCTCGCTGTTCTACGCCTGCTACTTCCTCGTCAGCCTGCCCCTGCTCGCGCGCATGGACGAGCCCCCCGGCCCGGTCTTCTCGCCCGGCCGCGCCGCGCTCGAGGCCCTCGCCGCCGGCATGCTCGTGTTCATGATCCTCGACGCCCTCGCGCTGCTGCTCGGCCCCCTGGTCGCGTGAGTCCGTCGATCCCCCGACGGCGAGCCGCTCAGCCGCGGCCGCGCTCGGACGCGTCACAGCGGGCCAGCAGGGTCGCATCGGCCAGCGCATGCCCGATCGCCCGCGCCCGTTGCAGCGCCTCGGCCCCCTCCGGCTCGCGCCCCGCGACCCGGGCCACCATCAACAGCGCCATCGCCCGCAGGCGCACGTGCCCGGCGTCGCCGGCGTGGCGCGCCGCGAGCCGAGCATGCAGCAGCGCGCCCGCGACGTCGCCGTGACGAAAGCGGCCGTAGGCGATGCCGTTGGCGCGGCGGCTGCGGGCGAAGGCCGGCGTCGTCGGCGTGTCGGGCAGCGCCAGGTGCAGCGCCTCGGCCTGCTCGATCGCGCCGGCCTGGTTGAGCGCGTGACTGACCTGGCCGACATAACGGGCGCGCAGGCAGTCCGCCTCATCGCCCTCGATCTCCTCGAGCCAGCCAGGCACCTCGCGCAGCGCCTCCGCGGCCCGCAGCGGATGCTCTCGTGAATCCAGCAGCGACTCGGCCAGCGCGACCGCGACCTGCACCGCCGGCTCGCTCACCCCGCAGCCCCGCGCCGCGCGCAGCTGCTCGCCCGCCGCCACGAACTCGCGAGCCCGCAGCGCCAGCGTCACGCGTGCGAGCGCCAGCCACAGCCGCCCGGCCCGGCTCTCGCTCGTCGGCGGGCGGTCCCACAGCTGCACGAGGTCGCTGCACAGCGGCACCGGCAGGTCGACGAAGCGCGAGTGATAGCTGCCCATGAAGCGCAGGCGCTCGTCGACGCTGGCGGGCAGGCCGAAGCACCGCAGCAGGCGCTCGCCCCACTTGCCGCCGGGCAGGCAGCCGCGGGTCCGCAGGCGTCGCAGCGCGCGGGTGATGCTCTCGACGTCCTCGCGCCAGCCGTGGGCAGCGGCGAGTCGGTCACCGAGCGCCGCGAGCGAGCCGTGCTCCGCGACCAGATCGTCGAGATACACGGCCCAGCTGGGTTGTCCGGAAATCTGTCCGCGCGTCGCCATGGCCAGATCGGTATACAACAGCAGGCGCGGCGCGGTGCATCCATCGTGATGCCCCCCGCCGCGCGGAGGGCTTATCCATGCATTCGACACTCATCATCGGTGACATCCACGGCTGCCACGCCGAGCTGCTCGACCTGCTCGATCGCGCGGGCATCGGCGACGACGACCTCGTCGTCAGCGTCGGCGACCTCGTCGACCGCGGGCCCGAGCCCGGCGCCGTGCTCGACTTCTTTCAGGCGCGCGCCAACAGCATCACCATCTGCGGCAACCACGAGCGCAAGCACGTGCGCGGCGCGCTCTCGTACTCGCAGCAGGTCACGAAGCTGCAGCTCGGCGCCCGCTACGACGAGCACGTGCGATGGATGTCCGCGCTCCCCTATCACTGGGAGCGCGACGACGTGCGCGTGGTGCACTGGGGCCTCTACCCCGGCGTGCCGCTCGAGCAGGTGCCCGAGGACGTGCGCGCGGGCACGGCCTCGGGCGACACCAAGCTGCGCGAGCGCTACGGCGACCGGCCCTGGTACGACTTCTACGACGACGACAAGCCGGTCGTGTTCGGGCACTCGGTGGTCGGCGCCGAGCCGCTGGTGGTGCGCGACCGCATCTTCGGCCTCGACACCGGCGCCTGCCACGGCCTGCGCCTCACCGGCTTGCTGCTGCCGGCGATGCGCCTGGTCTCGGTGCCGGCGCGCGCCGACCACTGGGCCCGCGTGCGCAACGAGTGGCAGGCCCCGGTGCTGCGCACGCTCGCCTGGCCGAGCATGACCTTCGAGCAGATCGACAAGAAGGTCCGCTCGCTGCGCGACCCGGAGCTCGCCGCCGAGGTCCTGGATCGCATCACCACCTGGGCCGCGGATCTGCGGGGCAACATCCCGCGAGTCCGCGAGCGCCTCGACGCCGAGCTCGCCCGCATCACCGACGAGTCCGGCGCCGACTTCGGCCGCCTCGCAGCCGCCCACCCGGCCGGCTCGTGGCTGCTGCGCCGGCACAGCGGGCGCCTCTCGCCCGAGCACCTCGGCTGCGCCACGCCGCAGCAATTGATCACGCTCGCCGCGAGCCTCGGGCTCCCGCTCCCGGCCGACCCGGTGTGACCCCGAGCCACCCATCGACCTGCCCGGCCGCGCCCGACACGCGGCCGGGCAGCTCGCTCCCCGTCGCCGGGCCGCCCCGCGGCGCGCACATCCGCGCGCGTTGATGCTAGTCTCCGCCGCTCCGCGCCCCCGCGGCCGCTCATGGCCCTCGAGCTCCACTTCGATCACGGCACCCTCGTCGCCCCCGGCCCGCTCCCGGACGACGAGCGCCTCGCGCAGCTGCTGGTCCTCGACCACCGCACCGGCAGCCACCGCGCCCCGGCCCACCGCTACCGCGAGATCGTCGCCCGCCTGCACGCCTGCAAGGCCCCCTACCAGGACCTCGCCCGCAACTACGAGCGCCTCGAGCTGCCGCTCGTGACACCGCTCGCCCCGTTCCCGCACCAGCAGTCCGCGCTCGCCGCCTGGGTCGCCGGCGGCTGCACCGGCATCGTCGAACTCCCGACCGGCGCCGGCAAGACCCTGCTCGCCGTCATGGCGATCCAGCACACCGGCCGCCCGGCGCTGATCGTCGTGCCCACCATCGACCTGATGCTGCAGTGGCAGCAGGTCCTCCAAAAATGGTTCGGCCGCGAGATCGGCATGCTCGGCGGCGGCCAGTCCGAGCGCCGCGAGCTGACGATCACCACCTACGACTCCGCCGCCGCCCAGACCGAGTTCCACGGCAACCGCTTCGGCCTGCTGATCTGCGACGAGTGCCACCACCTGCCCGCGCCCGCCTATCGCTTCATCGCCGCTGGCTCGCTCGCACCCTACCGCCTCGGCCTCACCGCCACGCTCGAGCGCGCCGACGGCCTCGAGGCCGTCGCCATGGAGCTGCTCGGCCCGGTCCGCTACCGCGCCCGCATCGACGAGCTCGAGGGCAGCTACCTCGCCCCCTACGAGATCCACACCATCGAGGTCACCCTCGACGAGGACGAGCAGGCCCGCTACGACGAGTGCCGCGCCCTCTACGTCGACGCCCTGCGCGGCAGCGGCGTCTCGCTCAACCACCCGAGCGGCTGGGCCCAGTTCATCGCCCACTGCCACCGCAGCGAGGACGGCCGCCTCGCCTTCCAGGCCTATCGCGAGCAGAAGCGCATCGCCTTCACCGCCCGCTCCAAGCTCGAGAGCCTGTGGCGGATCTTGAGCAAGCACCGCCGCGACCGCATCCTGATCTTCACCGAGGACAACGACACCGTCTATCGCCTCTCGCGCCTGCTGCTGCTGCCCGTGATCACCCACCAGACCCGCCCGAACGAGCGCGCCGACCTGCTCGGCCGCTTCGCCTCCGGCGAGCTCCCCGTGCTCTTGACCAGCAAGGTGCTCAACGAGGGCGTCGACGTCCCCGACGCCAACGTCGGCGTGATCCTCTCCGGCAACGGCAGCATCCGCGAGCACGTCCAGCGCCTCGGCCGCATCCTCCGCAAGCGCGAGGGCAAGCGCGCCAGCCTCTACGAGATCTGCACCGCCGTCGCCGCCGAGGGCCGCATCAGCGAGCGCCGCCGCCAGCACAGCGCGTATCAGCGCGGCGAGCCCCCGGTCCACCACCACCTCCCGAGCCCCGAGCAGCTCGCCGAGCAGCTCGCCCAGGACCAGGACTTCGAGCCCTCGTTCACCGATGACGCCGCGCTCGACGACGAGCGCATCGAGGACCTCGAGCGCCTCGGCGAGGAGCCCCCGTGCTGACCCGCGAGCTGCTGATCTTTCGCCGCGTCAAGGGCAACCTGCGCCCGACCTTCATCGACGTCCGCGACGAGCCCCACCTCGCCCTCGCCGCCGCCCTCATCGAGATCTTCGAGCACGGCATCGGCGAGACCCGCGGCACCCTCGAGGAGGCCCTCGGCGTGCTCGTCGGCGAGGCCAGGAAGCAAAAGCTCGCCCGCGGCCTCGTCAAGCTCCTGCAGGACCGCTGCGGCTTCGAGGAGGCCGGCGACGCCGCCGCCACCCTCCGCCGCCAGGCCTTCGTCGCCAGCGCCACCACCCTCCGCGCCCTCCCCGACGACGCCACCCTCGACCTCTACCTCGAGCGCCTCGGCGCCGCCCTCCCCCTCCCACTCGACGACTGCCGCACCCAGCTCTACGCCGACCTCACCGAGCACCGCAAACTGCTCACCCGCGTGCTGCCGACCCCGCAGGCCCTGCTCGAGCGCTACAACCTCGCCCTGGCCCAGGGCCTCGCGCTCTACGCCCAGGGCCTGCGCGTGCGCACCCCGACCCAGAGCCAGCTCGAGCTGCGCAAGCTGCTGCGCTGGCTCAAGTGGAGCCGCCTGGTCGCCGAGGTCCACCGCGAGGGCCACGAGTGGGTGCTGCAGGTCGAGGGCCCCGGCGCGATGTTCGACATGCAGAAGAAGTACGGCCTGCAGCTCGCCAACTTCCTCGCCGCGGTGCCGCTGCTGAGCAAGTACACGCTCGAGGCCGAGGTCGACGTCCCGCGCGGCGCGAAGGGCACGATGGTGCTCGACCACAAGGACCCGCTGCGCGCCCTCGACCAAAGCGCGCTCGGCCACATCCCGCCGGAGATCGAGGCCGGCATGGCCGCGCTCGCCGACGAGCGCTGGACCTGCGAGGCCCTGCCCGAGCTGCGCCACACCGGCGCGACCGGCATGTGCGTCCCCGACTTCGGCCTGCGCGACCGCGAGAGCGGCGCGAGCGTCGTCGTCGAGCTGTTCCACCGCTGGCACCGCCACGCGCTGCTGCGCCGCCTGGACGAGCTGCGCACCCGCCCCGACCCGGCGCTGGTCCTCGGCGTCGACCTCAGCCTCGTCAAGCCCGGCAAGGACGGCAAGGACGGCAAGGACGACGAGCTCGCCGCGCGCGTCCATGACCACCCGCAGGTCTTCACCTTCAACAAGTTCCCGAGCCGCCGCCGCCTCCAGCCGATCCTCGATCGCGTGGCCGCCGAGGCCCTCGCCCTCCGCGCCGCCAAGCCGCTCGCCAAGCCCCGCGCCGAACCAGCCGCCGAACCAGCCGCCGAAGTCGCCGCCAAGCCGCTCGCCAAACCCCGCGCCAAACCAGCCGCCGAAGTCGCCGCCAAGCCGCTCGCCAAACCCCGCGCCGAACCAGCCGCCGAACCAGCCGCCGAAGTCGCCGCCAAGCCGCTCGCCAAGCCGCTCGCCAAACCCGTCGCCGAGCCAGTCGCCGAGCCGCTCGCCGAACCGGAGCCGACCGCTCGCGGCGCAGCCGCCGGATCGGCACGACGCCGCCGCGCCACCTGACATTTTGTCACCCGCTGCCGTGACCCGGCGCTCACATCCCCAACGACCGGGCGTGCGGGTCTATGGCATTGTGGTTGCAAGGACTTGCCAGTCGTGCCCCGCTGCAATATTCCCCCCCCTGCCACGATGCACCGACGGCCCGGGTCACCACTCCTCCTCGCGGCCGCCTTGCTGGTGCCCGCCGCCGTGCTGGTGCCCGCCGCCCTGCTCGTCCCGACCCCGGCCGCAGCGCAGGCGCCGAGCGGCGGCACCGGCGAGCCGGGCCTGCCGGGCTCCGACGCCTTCGACATTCGCTACTACCTGACGGACGCGAAGGGCAACCGCGGCCGGACGATGGACACGCAGGACTTCGCCTACTTCATCAACAAGGCCCGCTGCCAGTGCGGCTCGCGCATCGAGTCCCAGATCCGCCTGAAGGTCACTCAGGGCATGAGCTACAGCCAGTCCGCGCAGCTGACGACCTACGTCGGGACCAACTGCGCCAGCGCCGAGGCCGCCCCGCTCGGCCAGTTTCGCCCCTGCGTCGAGGCCGCGTTCGCCACGGTCCCGATCTACATCAACGGCCTCATCACCAAGTTTCACCCGCTGTGGCTGACCAACGGGGTCACCAACGACTCGACCTCCCGGGCCCTCGACAACCCCGGCACCATCGCCGCCGGCTCCTGCGAGAACGACGCCCAGGGCCAGTCCGGCATCTGGCTGTGCGCCCCGATCGCCAACAACACGCCCGGCTGCCAGAGCGACGACTTCTTCGTCACCGGCAACATCAACAGCAACCTCGGCAACAGCGACGGCATCGCCTTCGACTTCGCGGCGCCCACCACGATGCCGGAGTCCATCACCGCCCTGCCCGGAGACTCGGCCGTCGTCGTCAAGTGGGAGCTCGGCCAGCCCGGCGACATCTTCGGCTTCCGCGTGCTCTGCGAGGAGGCCGACACCGGCAAGCCGCCCCCCGGCAAGGGACTCGAGGCCCCCGCCCTCGACGTCCGCTCCAACGGCTCCTACTACTTCACGAAGGACAACCTGTGCCCGGACGGGGCCTTCTCTGACGTCAACATCTCCCCCAACGCCCCGGGCGCCGACACCGATGGCCTCGACACCGATGGCCTCGACACCGATGGCCTCGACACCGATGGCCTCGACACCACCACCTGCGGCGACGGCGTCCTCCAGGCCGAGGACGGCGAGGCCTGCGACGACGGCCCCGACAACGGCGACACCAAACCCTGCCTCGCCAGCTGCCAGCTCGCCCGCTGCGGCGACGGCAAGGTCCTCGACGGCGCCGAAGGCTGCGACGACGGCAACTTCGTCGACCACGACGACTGTCGCAACGACTGCACCCTCCCCACCTGCGGCGACGGCATCCGCTCCGTCGGCACGATGGTCATGGAGGCCTGCGACCTCGGCGCCAACAACGGCCCCACCAGCCTCTGCCTGGACAGCTGCAGCCTCGGCCCCGTCCCTTCCTGCGGCGACCTCGTCGTCCAGGTCGGCGAAGCCTGCGACGTCAACGACGCCAGCTGCAGCGACTGCAGCCTCGTCACCTGCGGCAACGGCCTCGTCGAGCCCCCCGAGGTCTGCGACGACCCCGCCGACCCGAGCTGCTCGCCGCGCTGCACCGCGACCGTCTGCGGCGACGGCCTCGTCTCGCCCGGCGAGGCCTGCGACAGCGGCGCCAGCAACTCCGACGCCGGCGCCTGCACCAGCACCTGCGTGCCCGCGACCTGCGGCGACGGCAAGGTCCGCTCCGACGAGAGCGACCCGCTCCTGCTCGAGGAGTGCGACGACGGCGCGAACAACGGCGACGACAAGGCCTGCCTCTCCACCTGCCTCCGCAACACCTGCGGCGACGGCAAGCTCGGCCCCGACGAGGCCTGCGACGACGGCGCGGACAACAACGGCGACGACAAGGCCTGCCTCTCCACCTGCGCCCTCAACACCTGCGGCGACGGCAAGCAAGGCCCCGACGAGCAGTGCGACAACGGCGCGGACAACGGTGACACCAAGCTGTGCCGCTCCGACTGCAAGCGCCAGAGCAGCGTCGGCATGCAAAACCTCGACTGGGCCTACGTCTGCACCGGGCACCTGTCGCAGCAGACCCGGACCGCCCGCATCGAGGGCCTGGAGAACGGCAAGAGCTACAACTTCATGCTCGTGACCTACGACCGCGCGGGCAACCCGAAGGCGTATCCCGAGGTCATCACCACCACGCCGCTCGACACCCGCGACCTGTGGGAGCAGTGCAAGGCCCAGGGCGACGTCTGCGGCGAGTCGGGCTTTTGCAACGTCGCCGGACGCGGCGATCGTCTGCTCGCGCTGGGCGGCCTGCTCGGCCTCGGCCTCGGCCTCGGCGGCCTGCTGCGGCGCAGCAGAAGGAAGCGCGCGTGATCGTCAACCTCGCCTCGCTCCTGCTCCTCGCCGCGCCGACCCCGGCCCCCGACGCCGCGACCACTCCTTCCACCCCGACCGCGACCACCCCCGACGCCGCGACCACCCCCGCCGCGACCACCCCGCGCGAGCCCCCTCCGGTGCCCGAACGCGAGGGCTACGTCGACGGTGAGATCCCCACGACCTCGCCGCCCGGCTCGCGCCGCGGCGAGCAGCGTGAGGGCGAGCTGTGGCGACCGATCTCGGCGCCCACCTACGCCGAAAAGCAGCCGATCCCCTCGGAGGACGCCGTCACCCGACAGGGCACCATCGACTTCGGCGACCCCCCCAAGGCGACCAAGCGCGGCGCCAAGCCGGCCCCCTACGCGAGCCCGCAGCGCTTCGCCCTCGAGCTCAAGTTCGGCCCCTACCTCCCCGAGGTCGATCGCAATTACAGCGGCGCGGGCCTCGGCCCCTACGCGACCATCTACGGCGAGACCGACGCGCGCGGGGTCGCCACCAGCAAGCCGAAGAACGGCTTCTACGGCGGCATCGCCTTCGAGTACCAGATCACCAACCTCGCCGGCCCGATCGGTATCGGCGTCCAGTGGAGCATGATGCGCGACAAGGCCCAGGCCCTGCTCGCCGAGGCCCCCGCCGACCCCGAGGCCTCCGTCCGTAGCAGCGCCGACAGCACCCGCTTCGCCGTCATGCCCATCGCCGTCCAGGCGGTCTATCGCTTCGAGCTCCTCGCCGACCGCTTCCGCGTCCCCCTCGTCCCCTACGCCAAGGCCGGCCTCAACTACAGCTTCTGGTGGTCCAAGAACGGCAGCGGCGACATCTCCACCATCAAGGACGACACCGGCAAGGTCATCGACAAGGCCCGCGGCGGCGCCTGGGGCTTCCAGACCAACCTCGGCGGCATGCTCCGCCTCGACTTCCTCGAGCGCGGCACGGCCCGCACCCTCGACCGCATCACCGGCATCAACCACACCTACCTGTTCGCCGAGTGGCAGCTGTCGCGCGTCAACAACTTCGGCCGCAAGAACAGCATCAACCTCGGCGACTCGACCTGGCTCGTCGGCCTCGCCCTCGAGTTCTGATCGCGCCCGCCCGGCGCCCGCGAGCGGGCGCCGGACCGACCGCTCACTCGGCCGCGGGGCCCGAGAGCGCCAGCTTGGTCACGTACACGAAGTCGACCTTGCGCCGCTGCAAGCTCGAGTCCGTCGCCTCGACCACGAGGCGGTCACCGAGCATCAGCACGTGCCCCGAGCGCTTGCCGACCAGACGCACGCCGCTCTCCTCGAGCTCGTAGAGCTCGCCGCGCTCCCGCTCGAGCGTCCCCAGGCGGATCATCCCGTCGACGAAGGGCCGGTCGAGCAGGATGTACATGCCCGCCGAGCCGAAGCCGGTGATCGTCGCCTCGAAGCGGTCGCCGATGCGGTCGCGCATGTACGCCGCGGCGAACAGCGCCTTGCTGTCGCGCTCGGCGTCCGCCGTCGAGCGCTCGCGCGAGCTGCTGCGCGCCGCCTGGGCCTGGCTGGCCGCGAGCTCCGGCATCTCGGGCACCGGCTGCGGCCCCGCCTGGCCGCCGCTGCGGGCCAGATGGGCCTTGAGCACCCGATGCGCCACCAGGTCCGGATAGCGCCGGATCGGCGAGGTGAAGTGCACATACGCCGGACTCGCCAGCGCGAAGTGCCCGAGGTTATCGGTGCTGTAGCTCGCCTGCGCCATCGAGCGCAGCATGTACATGTGCAGCGCCTGACCGCGCGGCTGGGTCTCCGCGCGGCTCAGGAACTTCTGCACGCCCCGGGGCGTCCGCAGCTTCTCCGGGTCGACCTCCATGCCGAGCACCTTCGCGGCCGCGGCCAGCAGCTCGAGCTTGTCGGCGTCGGGCAGGTCGTGCACGCGAAACACCATCGGCAGCTTGTAGGTGACCGCGATCTGGCCGACCGCCTCGTTGGCCGCGAGCATCAGCTCCTCGATCAGGTTGTAGGCGCGCGCCACCGACTTCGAGGCCCGCGAGGGCACGATGTCGCGGATCCGGCTCGGGTCGTCCTGGTCGAGGATGATCTTCGTCTCGGGCAGGTTCAGCTCGACCGCGCCGCGGTGCAGCCGCATCACCCGCAGCCGGTCGGCCGCGCGCCGCAGCAGCTTGATGCGCTCGATCTCCGGCGCCGAGAGCTTGCCCTCGTCCTCGAGCTCCGCGGCGACCTGCTCGTAGCTGAGGCGCTTGCGGCTGTGGATCACCGCGGCCCGCAGCTGGATGTTGCTCGCCTCGCCGGCGGCGTCGAGGCGCATGCTGACGACCATCGCCAGGCGATCGGCGTCCGGCACCAGCGAGCACATGTGCGAGCTGAGCGCGTGCGGCAGCATCGGGATCGCCCGGTCCGGCAGATACGCCGAGAAGCAGCGCAAGGCCGCCTCCGCGTCGATCGCCGTGCCCTCGCGGACATAATGCGAGACATCGGCGACCGCGACGTGCAGGTCGATGTCCGAGCTGCGCGGGTCGCTCCCGAGCAGCTCGACGCAGACCGCATCGTCGAAGTCGCGGGCGTCGACCGGGTCGATCGTCATGAACTCGAGGCCGCGCAGGTCGGCCCGACCCACGAGGTCCTCCGACCGGACTGACTGAGGCACGCCCTGCGCCTCCGCGATCACCGACTCCGGGAATTCGGGGTTGATGCCGCGCTCGATCAGGATCTTCAGCTGCTCGGTCTCCAGCGTGTCGGGCGGCCCGAGCACGCGCTCGACCTGGACCAGCATCGCGTCGCGCGGGTCGTTCGGGTAATGCGTAATCGCCGCGACGACCACGAGGTCGTCGCGGACCGGCTCGCCGGTGCCGACCATCTCCGGGCGCCACAGTACCCGCGGGTCGTCGGGCTCGAGCACCCAGGTGCGCCCCATCAGCCGCGGGATGCCGGTCAAGCGCGTGCGCCCGCGCCGGACCAGCGCCACGATCTCACCCTCGTAGCCCTTGTCGGAGGCCCAAAACCGGATCGTCACCTCGTCGCCGTCGAGCGCGACGCCGAGGCGACCGCGCGGGATGTACACGCTGTCGCCGCCGTCCAGCGGCTCGGCGAAGCCGAAGCCCGCCGGGTTGACCATCAACTTCGCAGCGACCGGCTCATCGCCGCTGCTGCGCTTCTGCTTTTCTCTCGGCGCGCTCGGCTCGTCGCCGCCACGCTTCTGCTTTTCTCTCGTCACGGCGCAAACCATGCCCACGGTCACGCGCCCGCGCAACCGGGCAAACGCACGCCCATGCCTCAGCGGAGCGCCCGCAAGTGCCCGTCATCGCAGCCGACGACCACGATCCCGCGGTCGCTGATCGCCACCGATGAGTCGACATCGCCCGGCAGCTCGAAGGTCCACAGCACCCGCCCCTTCGGCGAGACCGCGTACAGGTGATGATCCTGGCTGCCGACGTAGATCGTGCCCGCCGCGTCGATCACCGGCGAGGCCGCGATCCGCCCGCCGGTCGGCAGCACCCACTTCACGTCGCCCGAGGGCGCGAGCGCGTACAAGTTGCCGTCGAAGGAGCCGATGTACACCGCCCCGCTCGCCGCCACCGCCGCCGCCGCGCGGATGTCCTTCTGCGCCACGAAGCTCCAGCGCAGGCTGCCGTCGCTGCGCAGCGCGTACAGCCGGCCGTCGTCGGCGCCGACGTACAGGTTGCCGTCCTCGCCCATCGCCGGGCCCCCGTCGACGTCGGCCTTGACGTTGTAGCTCCAGCGCAACGCGCCGTCCGCCGCCTTGAGGGCCAGGATCAGCCCGTCCTGTCCGCCGACATACACGTCGCCGTCGGCCACCAGCGGCGCCGCGAACACGTGCCGCGCCTTCGTCTCCGCGTCGGCCGGGTAGTGCCAGCGGACCTTGCCGTCGCGGCCGACGCGATACACACCATCTGCCCCGAGGTACAGGTCGCCGTCCGCACCGATCGTCGGCCCGCCGTCGGCGTCGCAGCGCGCGCCCTCCGGCCCAGGCACCCGCGGCTCGCCGCAGTTCCCGACCTTCAGGCTCCACGCCACCCGCTTCCCGTCGAGGTCGATCGCGTACAGCGTGTCGTCGTCGGCGCCGACATAGGCGCGCCCGTCCGCGACCGCCGCGCTCGCCCACACCATGCCGCCGAGGTTGAGGTCGAGCACCAGCTGCCCCGCCCGCGGCCCCTCCACCGCGACCCCGACGAAGCGCCCGGCGTGGGTCCCGACCAGCGCCGTCAGCTCCCCGCCGACTTGCGCCAGCGCCGGCGAGGCGAACACCACCGCCCCCAGGTCGACGTCCCACAGCACGCTCGGCTGGCCTTCGGGACCGGTCCCAAGAGTCTGGCCCGCTCGCCCCGGTCCGCCGCGCTGCCACCCCGATCTCGGCGCCAGCGCCGGCTCCGCCGGCCGCGTTTCGGCCGCGACCGGACGCGGGGCGACACAAACCCCGGCCTCACACACGCGCTCGCCCTTGCAGTCGGTGTCCTTGCGGCAGCCCGACTCCTCCCCCGGGACCTCGGTCGCCGGGCAAGCCAGGAGCGCGCAAGCGCACATCACCCCCCCCGCCCGAAGCGCCACATACGCCGCCAAATCGCGTCCAGATCCTGATTTGCTGATCAAACGTTCCGCTCCTCCCGGCCGCGCCTCGGCACGCCACGCACCCTCGAAAAAGGGCTTGCAATTTATTTCCCTATTATCCCTATCCAGGCTTTGACATCAATAATTGTAGGTGGTAGGGGTAGAAACCGTAGGGTTTGTTTCGAGGCCGCAAAAGGCCCCCCCCTCGCGCCGCTCGACCACCGGTCCCGGGCAGCGCGTAAGTCCCCGGATTCGCCAAACGAAACATTGTTCGGACGGCCCCCAGGAGTGCACATGTCCAGTCAACCAGCCGCGCGACTCCTCGGCGGCGACGAACCAGTCGAAGAGATCTACTACCGTAAGGGTGACATCGACTTCTGCTTCCTCCTCAATCGGAGGCACCACAACCTCCGCGTCTTCGACTATCGCGTCGGCAATTACCAGCAGAAGCGCGACTTCTTCGACAGGATCGCGCGGGCCGAAGGCCTGCGCAAGGTCTTCACCGTCGTCGAGAAGCAAGACAGCAAGTCCTGGCGCAGCGTCGGCTTCTCCCGCGAAGGCGCCATTCCCGGCTATTTTCGCACCGCCGACGCCTACATCATGAGCCGGGTCTACACCGAAGACGGCGAACCCATCCAGGGCGGCGCACCCAAGCTCACCGTCCCCCCCCTCCCCACCGGCAAAGAGCCCAAGGAGAAGGACCTCAAGCACACCGCCAAGCCGCGCGGCCTCACCTTCGAGGTCGTCAGCGATATCCCCAAGCTGCAGGAGATGACCCGCGAGGTCGGCGCGAGCGGCCTCTACGCCCCGTTCCGGCGCGGCGTCTTCAACCCCGACATCGCCGTGTTCGCGCGCCTCAACAAGCGCGACTACTGGGTCGGCGCCGAGACCGACAGCTCCTTCGGCCACGCCAAGGTCGACATGCTGACCCCGCCCCTCAAGGACGTCGAACTCCCGGTGCTCGAGTTCTGCGTCAAGACCCTGCTGGATGAGCTCATCAAGGTCGACACCGCCAGCGTCTTCACGCTCTGCGCCGCCGACTGGACCCTGAGCAACCAGATCTACGGCGAGCTCGGCTTCAAAGTCACCGCCCGCCTCACGGACCACATCACCCGCGAGGACGAGTTCATCGGCGCCCAACTGTGGCACCGCCGCCTGGTCCACCTCCCGACCCCGAAGCTCTCGAGCATCCTCGTGTAGCGCGGGTGCCTCCCCAGCCCTCGGTCGGGCCTGGCGTCCAGCCCGTCTGGCGTCAGGCCCGTCTGACGTCCGCCGTCTGACGTCCGCCCCTTGACGCGCCCCGATGGCGCTTTATCTTCCCCGCCGGCCGTCCCCGGTCGAGGCCGACGGCGAAGTTTCGTCTCGAGCAAGCCAAATAGGTGCCCACGTGAACGAGAAGGCAGAGAAGCACGAGTTCAAG
>Ga0075152_10001010_pt1 | contig 20401 bp, 8 predicted proteins | sample JI61114C2DNA_FD_70964 | JGI IMG/M metagenome (GOLD analysis project Ga0075152, IMG submission 70964) | Wastewater effluent complex algal communities from Wisconsin, to seasonally profile nutrient transformation and Carbon sequestration -... | ecosystem: Engineered > WWTP > Effluent > Algae...
TGAAGAAAAGAGGGGTGTGCCGGAGATCACGCTATTTGGCGCAGGCACCGAATTGATCGCGGCGAGGGCCATGACGATGCCTGCGCCGGAGTCCCGGTCATTGCCCGGGGCTTCGATGTCCAGGGCAGTGCTGGTCATGGCGGTGCGGATCTGCGCCGGAGTCAGGCTGGCGTTGTAAGATTTCAGCAGGGCAGCGATGGCAGCGGCATGAGGTGCTGCTGCCGAAGTGCCGAAAAAGGTGGTGAAACCCGCGACCGAGGTGGTGGTGCCATCCGCCGCTGTGATGTCCGGCTTGGCCAGCACCTGCCCACCTGCGGAGGAAAAGTCACCTGGGGTGATCGGTGAGCCGTCAGGCTGGAAAAAGATGCGGCGCGGGCCATCGGAGGAGAAGGTCTCCACCGGATTGGTGGCACCGCCCACAAAGAAATTCGGGCTGGGAGAGTTCGCCACATTGGTGGCGGCCACACAGAAGGCATTGGCAGCACCCGAAGCATTGTGGCCACGAATGACACCATTCGTGCTGAGTGTGAGCACCGCACGGCCCGTGGTCAGTTGCAGGAAGCGATTGGCAGCCCCCGGGCGCTGCACCACCACGATGCGTTCCCCCACGTTCAGCGTATTCACGGCCTCATACGGGCTCTGCGTGCCCGTCTGAAGGTTCGTGGAACTGCGCAGCACGGTAGTGCCGGCGCTATCGAGAACAAACAGGTCGTAGTCATTGGTGGAGGCCAAGTCAGGATCTGCCCAGAAAAGGTCCACACGACGGCTGTTGCCACCTGCGGCCACGGTGTTGAAGGTCGTGCCCCCACCGAAGTTCAGCAGGTTGCCAGTGCCGGTCACTGGAGCCGCCACGGCGCCGCCGCTGACGAAGTCTCCCTCCCAGGTGCCGGATGTGTTGTCATTTTTATTTCCAGAGTTCCCGGCACTGGAGAAAAACAGCACGCCTGCCGCCGAAACGGTGTTCACCGCCTGGGAGATGATCTGATCCTGGAAAGGAGACTCATTAAAGTAGGTGACATCATCCACGATAATCGAGCAACCCGCCGCCTGCAGGGCCAGGATGTTGTTGGCAAAGGATGCGTTGCCTCCAAACGCCGTGGCAAAGATCAACTGAGCGTCCGGCACCAAGTCCTGAATGAGTTCCATCATCGCCGTACCCTCATCTCCGGAGCCTGCCTGCCCTGGGAGAAAGCTGGCAGAGGCGTTCAGATTGCCGTTGAGTTTGGATTTTGCCAGGGAATTCACCCCATCAGAGAGCACCCCGATTTTGATGCCGCTGCCGGTGGCCCGGGTGTTCACACGGGCGGTGTCCGCACGGTGAGTACGGTCTCCCTGGGACAACGCACTGCCCACGTTCGTGATGGCCTCAGCCGCCGGACCGATGCTGCTCACATCCGCACGGCCTGCCAGGCTCTCTACGTCTGATACAGGCACCCTCGCACGGATGGCTCCAAAAGGTGCAAACTGATTCACCACTTCTCCGCCAGCCTGGGTGATGGCATCCGTCAAAGCTGCAGAAACGGTGCCTGCGATGTCCACCAGCACCCGGTTGTCGGCATCAACCTCCAGCGCCAGATCCAGCGACAGCACCCCATTGGCCACGGGCAGCCCTTGTTCTTGAGCCGCCAGATAGATGAGCTGCGAATCCATCTTCCTCTCCGCAGGGGAGCGTGACTCTTTCTCAGCGAGCAGCGCCTCGATCTGCTGCTTGGCGCTTTCAGAGATTTCCTGGGCCTGACCGGCCAGGGGGAGCAGCATGAGCGCCGCAACGAGAAGCGTATGAAGCGTGGTGATGGATGTTTTCATGGGAGTTTGCTGGATGCTTTACTGATTGATGACTGCCCCACTGGCCGGGGCACCTGATGTCTTGTCTGTCTGATTCGTGGTGGCCTGTGCCGCAGGGGAAATGAAGGTCACCTCGGCGCGGACGGCGATTGCCTCCATCTGCGAGAGTGGGATCCGGGCGCGGATCGCCTTCATGGATTCAAAGCTGCTGATGACAGTGCCGCCTGAGGTGCTGATCTGGCTGAGCAACTCTGCCGTGACCGTGGCGGTCAGATCCACCAGCACGCGGCCATCGGGTTCGATCTCCAAGTCGGGATCAAGCGTGGTCGGTTGATCGAAAGGCGGCTCTCCCCGGCTTTTCTTGAGGGCCAGGACGATGTGAGAGTCGAGCTTTTTTTGAGCCGCCGTTCTGGCTTCCTTTTCAGCGCCCCCTTGCACAGAAGCCGGTCCAGTTGTCGAGGTGGTCATGGGTTCATCCGACTTTTTGGCACATGCTGCTAAACCCAAAAAAATCACCCATGCCAGCCAAACTGGAGCATGGGAACGCCAAATTTGTCGATGACCATTGATGAGCACGAATTTATTTTTTGAACGAATTCGATGCTAGGAACTCACCCGGGGTGCGTCAAACTTTTTTACCTATGCGAACGCACAGCATTCTCCAAAATGATAAGCATAAAGTAGGAGGCTATAAAGCCCCACTTACACCACCGCAAAGTCCGCTGGTTCCTGGCCGTAGATGCCGAAGCGGGTCATGAAGCGGAGGAGATTCCGGCTGTAGGGGTGGGTGGTGAGCCCGCCGCCGGCCATGCCGGAGATGTTCTTCTCAAAGTGGCGCTGCATGATGTCGCTGATCTTTCCAGGGAAGCGGCGGGACATCTCCGTGCCGGTGCGCTGGAGGGCAAAGATCTGGCCGCCGTAGAAGATGTCCACCAGCTCCTGCCAGGCCACGAGGTTCTCGCGGAACCAGTCGAGATAGGCATGGAAGGCGGCATCCCAGCCCGTGGGGCGGTTTTGCATGATGGCATCCGCGAGCTGCTCGGCGGAGGTCATGGCCATGCAGAGGCCGGGGGAGAGCATGGGATCGACGAAGCCGAAGGAGTCTCCCACACACACCCAGCCTTCGCCGTGGCCCTGATCGGAGATGAGCTGGTAGTTTGCATACGTCGTGACTGGCGTGATGCGTTTGCGCTCGGAGCAGGCATCCGCCAGCGGCTTGTTTTGATCGATCATCGCCTCGAGCTGCTCCTCGGCGGTGCTGCCGTAGCTGCGGGCGTGCTCTTTATCCACCACGACGCCGATGGAGAGTGCATGCAGCAGCGGGATGCGCCAGCACCAGCCGTGCTTTAGGCGGGTGATGATGGTCTGCCCGGCGGGCTTTGGCATCATGCAATTCTCATAATGGGCGAAGTGGGAGAGGTCCTTGCGCTTGCCGATCTTCGCCGTCAGGCCGAGCAGCTTGGCAAACAAGCGGCGGCGGCCACTGGCATCCACGAGGAGATCGGGCTGCCTGCCATGCCAATCAGGCACGAGAGCGAGAGTCTCGGGTGCGAGCTGGGGCACGACTTCGCCGCGCTCTGTCACGCCGGTTTGCAGCTTCACGGTACAAGGGATGAAGCGCGCCCCCGCCTTCAGCGCACTCTCGTGAATGAGGTCGTCAAAGGGGCGACGCGGGACATTGTAGGCGTAGGTGGGCAGCACGCCGCGCATGGCGGTGAAGGAGAGCTCCAACGCATCGTTTTCATCGAAGATCCAGGTCACACCGGGCTTGTAGGTGCCGAGCTTCGCCACCTCCTCCTCGATCCCCATGCGGCGGAAAACCGTGACGAGGCGGGGAATGAGCGACTCGCCGACGACCATGTCCGGGCGCTTGCCATCATCGAAGAACACCGCGTCCACGCCCTCCTTCGCCAGCAGGGCGGCAAGGGTGGCTCCAGCAGGACCGGCACCCACGATGCCGACGCGATAAGGTTTCTGGGCGATTTTCATAGCGATGATGCTGCCAGAATAGAAGCCCGCAGCGATCCCGCAAGGCAGCGCATGTTTTGTCGAAGATTTTTCCTGGGCTGCGGCTACTGAGCAGCCCCAAGATCACCCATGAGTTGGTCGATGAAGATGCGGCGCTCCTGCTCGCTGATGGTGCCCTCCCGCCAGCAGAGGGTGAGGACGAGGCGACCGTTCTTTTCGTTGGCGAAGACGCCTGTCCCCGGAGGATCGGAGAAGCTGGGGACGTGGTAGGCATTGGTGACGCTGGCTCCGGCGAAGCGGGAGAGCTCTGGGGCGAAGGTGCCGGTGTTGCTGTGATAGAAGGAGCTGAATTTGCCCTTCATGTTAAAATTGATGAAGAACATGTGCAGCCAGGGCGGCATGGGGCGCATCATCCACATGAGATCGCGGAAGGCATCGCCGATCTTGTCTTTGATGAAGCGGGTGTGCTGCTGGTGAAGGGAGCCTGCGGCGGCCTCCAGCGTGCCGAGATCCTGGGCCAGCAGGTTGCAGAAGAACATGGTGAGATGATTCTGGAAGAGGGGGCCGCGGGTGCCTTTTTTCCGCACCTGGATGGGGACGCAGCACATGAGGGACTCGGGCGTGATGCCGCGATGGGTGAAGACGGCCTGATGAGCACGCATGGCGCAGGCGAGGTGGAAGGGCATGTTGATCAGCGGGCCGGAGATGGCGGCGCTGAGCTGGGCGGCCTGCTGGGTCTGAGCCTCTGTCAAAGTGATGACCTGGAAGTGGGCGCGGCCTGCGGAGAGCTTCGCGGAGCCGAGCGCCTCGAAGGGCTTGGCCATGACGGTGTCAAAGAAGGCGGGCATGACCTTGGCGGTTTTCCAGCGCTCTCCCCAGCCGCGTGGGTCGGAGATATCGGTGAGGTCAAAGGCGGGCACGGGCTCGCCACCGCCACCGAGGAGGCGGTTCATCTCCACGAGGAAGCACTCGGCTCCGATGCCGTCCATGATGAGGTGGCTCCAGGAGAAGACGAAGATGCAGGTGCCATCGGCCTTTTCCACGAGGTCGAAGCGGACGTTGATCCAGCCGTCGTCATGCTGCGGAAGGGAGGTGTTGATGATGTCGTCGAGCTGCGTTTGCAGATCGCTGAACTCGGCGGCGCCATGGTCGGCCAGCTTTCCGGGAGAGCCGGTCTGCGCCCAGAGATGCAGCTCCAGCGGGCGGGGATGCCGCGCGGGCTCCCAGCGTGGGAGGGAGAAGAAGGAGGGCTGCTTTAACTGGGCGGTGAAGATGGGGAATGGGAAGTGGGTGGGCAGCTCAGTGAGCAGCTTTTTCAACGCGACGACGTCGGGCGTGCGGTCCAGCTCGATGAAGGAATGGGCAATGTGCCCCCCCTGCCCTGCCTTGCGGAGCATTTCATCAAAGGCATGGGTGAAGAAATCGCAGTCCCGCAGGGGGAGGGTGGACAGAGGTAGAGACTGGGAGACAGGGAGACTTTGAGACTCGGAGATGGGCAGAGGGAGCGACTCGGTGACGGGGAGACTGGGAGCCTCCTCTTCTGCCGGTTTTTCTTCCTCCGGCAGGACTTCATACCCCTGGGTGACGAGGAGCGCGGCGATGGTGCGGGCGGTTTTGAAATTGGCGCGGGAGACGCTGCCGACGGGGATGGCACAGCCGTAGTGCTCCTCTAATAGAAGGAGGAGCTGCATGATGGCCATGGAGTCGAGGCCAGCCTCGAAGAGGTCGCCCTCCACGGTGAAGCCCGGAGGCGTCTGAAGCACCTCATTGCGGACGAGTTCGAGGACACGGAGTTCGAGCTGGGAAAGAGATTCGGTGGCTGGCATCGGGGAAGGCGCGCGATAGTAGGGGTAGCTTAGAGCGTGTCATGCACTTTAAAAGAGGTTGTGGAGCATGAGGAAGACGAGGCGAGCTAGTGAAGGCGCGAACTCTTCAACGGCTTGCACCACATGGTGAGAGCAGTCTGTCCCTGGTCCCGCAGGTGCGGGACTGCCGCATGACCAGCCTCCTTGGTTTACCATTCATCAGCAGGCAGGCGCCGATGCGGACTTTGGCGCATTCTAGATAACAAAATGAGCGGGATGGAGAGGGGAGTCCAGCCGGGCTCTGCCGTGTGGGACATGAAAAAGCCCGGCTCTGTGGTGGAGCCGGGCTTTTTCTTTCATGCTTGGCGAAGCGGTGTGCGCCTCACCAGTCGAGGGTGAGGTCCCAGCGTTTGGCGAGGGTGAGGAGGTCGTCCCGCATGGCCCATTCATCGGGGCGGGGCTCCTGGCCGGCGTGGCGAACGCTGGCGCCTTTGAGGGCCATGCAGCCGGTGTTGTCACCGATGCTGCGGATGGTTTCGATCTCGTCTTTGCTGAGGCATTGCTCGGGGAGGGCGGAGAGTTCGTCGAGCTTGCTCTCGATGCTGCGGGCGCCTTCGCCGTGCTCCTTGATCATGGTGGGGACGACACTTTTCACAGCGGTGTTGCCGAGGGTCCAGAGGCAGGCGAGCTGGAGCATGGTGAGGCCGTGCTTTTCGGCGATGGGGCGGACGCGCTCGAGCTTCTCGACAGCGTGCTCGATCCAGTCGCCAGGGCGGTGGGTGCGGTGGTCGCCGTCGCGGAATTTGTGGCCGGCTTTGACATCGTCGTGGAAGACGCCGCCGTAATCGACGACGCGTGCCATGATATCGACGCCGTTTTTCTCAGCGGCGGCGAGGACGTGCTGGCCGGGCCAGGGCTCGAAGGGATTCAGGATGATCATGGCCCAGTCCATGCGGTCGCCGAAGCGCTCGAAGCACTCAATCATGTCGAGGGTGAAGCCATTCGCAGGACCGGGGGCGATGCCGAGGCGGTCGGTGAGGCCTTCGGTCTTCAGCCGGGTGAAGGCGTCCCAGACGGCATCGCTGGTGTAGGCGATACTGTCGGGGTTGTGCAGCATGAGGAGGTCGAACTTGGAGGTCTGGCAGCGCTCGAGGGACTTTTCGGCGGCCATCTTGAGGTAGTCGTAGTAGCCGTCGGGGCCGCGGAGAGCGGGATCGGTGAAGCGAGGATAACCGCGGGAGCCCTGGCGGATGCCTTCGTAAATATCGTGGCCGATGATGCCTGCGAGGCAGTATTCTTCACGCGGGATGCCTTTCAAAGCCTCGCCGAGGAGGGCGTCAGCGCGGCCGACGCCATAGACGTCTGCGGTGACGAAGGTGCGGACGCCTTTATTGAAGGAGTCGCGCATGAGCTGCATGTAGTGCTCTTCGGAAAGCTGCTCGCCATAATGCATGAAGCGGCCACCACTCCAGGTGCCGTAGGCGGTTCGGGTCAGGTTCATAGGTGGGGGAAAGGGGTGCTTGGTGGGTTGGTTCTTGGTTCCTGGTTCTCTGTTGGCGGGCTTGGTTTAAAACGCAAGCGCGGGGTGCGTGCTCGCAGGATCGGTGGTGAGGTGCCCAAGAAAAGGCGAAGGGCAGACCGGTGAGGGTCTGCCCTTTGCAGAAGGAATGGGTGGAAGGCGGATCTTAGATGATGCCGGCTTCTTTGAGAACCTTGAAGGCACCGTTTTTGTTCACGGTCTTCAGGGCGCGTGCGCTGAGCTTGACGGTGACGAATTTGGCGAGTTCAGGAACCCAGATGCGCTTGGTGCGGAGGTTCGGGAAGATGACGCGCTTCACACGCTTGGTGATGTGCTTACCGATACCGCCTTCTTTCTTGGCTTTACCGCTGCGATGAATGTGGTGACCGCGTGTGACGGTGACTCCGGTGATTTGACAAACTTTGGCCATAAGGTGCTTGGGCTGGTATTTTTCGGGGGAAAAGGGTCGCGAGACTAACCGATGCTCCCGGTTCGTCAACCGGGGAAATGGGTGTTTCGCGCGGAAATGTGAATAAGGTCAGTAGCTGAAGATCTCGCCGTCTTTGAAGAAGCGCTTGAGCTCGATGGCGGCGGCCTCGGGGGAGTCGGAGGCGTGGACGACGTTGGTCATTTTGTCGCTGCCGTAGTCGCCACGGATGGTGCCTTTGGGGGCGGCCTTGGAGTCGGTGGGGCCGAGGAGGTCGCGGACGTGGGCGATGACGTTTTCACCGCCGAGGGCGAGGGCGATGACGGGCTTGCTCTTCATGAAGTCGGCGACGCTGGGGAAGAAGGGCTTGTCGGCGATGTGGGCGTAGTGGTCTTTGAGGAGCTCGTCGGTGAGCTGGATCATTTTGATGCCACGGACGCGGAAGCCTTCGGCCTCGAGACGGCGGAGCACTTCTCCATTGAGGCCTTGGGCGACGCAGTCAGGTTTGAGCAGGAGCAGGGAGGTTTCTTGGGCCATGTTTTTCGTGGGGGGTGGAAAAGGGCGCGCATGGTGGCGGCACTCCCCCCGTGAGTCAAGGGCTTCGGCGGGAGGCGGGATCAGCGGACGTCGCGCCAAAGCCAGCGGAGTGCGGCGGGCAGTGCTGGTGACATGCCTTTGCTGCCATGGAAGCACTCGGTCCAGTCGATGCGGTGGTCGTAGCCCATGTATTTGAGGCTGGCCTCCATCATGCGGTTGGCGAGGGGCCAGTTGCCGAATTTGTTATCCAGGTCGTTGGTGCCGTCGAGGAGGTAAACGCGGATGGGTTTTCTCTCGGTGATGCGCAGCAGATAGGGGTAGGCATTGCCTCCACGGATATCGACGAAGGTACCGACCCAGGTGAGGGCTTTGTGGAATTTGTCCGGGCGCTCCCAGGCGGCGGTGAAGGCGCAGATGCCGCCGGAGGAGCCGCCTGCGATGGCCCAGGCCTCGGGCTGGGGGCGGAACTTCACCCCGTAGCGCTTTTGCACCTCGGGAAGGATTTCCTCGAGAAGGAAGCGGACGTAGGCATCGCCAAGACTGTCGTATTCGAGGCTGCGGTTGGCGGCTTTGTCGCCCTGTTTTTGGTTCACCTTGCGGCCGGGATCGACGAAGACGCCGATGGTGACGGGCATGTCTTTTTGATGGATGAGATTGTCGAAGACGGTGCTGACACGCATGGAGCCGGCGGGATCGACGTGGCGGCTGCCGTCCTGCCAGACCATGAGGCAGGCCTCGCTGCCGGGCTGATACTGCCGGGGGATGTACACGGTGACACTGCGGTGGGTATCGGGGAAGATGCGACTGTCCTTCCACTCGAACTTCTCCAGTTTGCCGACAGGTACGCCGGGCTGCTTCTGGCTGTCGGCGGTGTAGTCGTAGTGCTCGACATGGACCATGCCGCCAACACGCGGGGCACCACCAGCGACGATCTGATACTGAAACTCGGAGAAGTTCGGGAGTGTCTTGACGAGGACTTGCAGGCCGTCATCGCCGAGAGCGATCATGCTGCCGAGGCTGGTGCCATCCGCCCGCACGACGTGGGCGGGCTGCGGATCCATGATGGCCCAGGCGACGGTGGTGCCCTCGATGCGGGTGGTGGGCCTGCCTTTGAGGAGGTTTTGTTTGCCAAAGAGACGCAGGACTTTGTCATGCAACTCCTGGGAGGTGGGGCTGTCGGGGGTGATGCTGGCGAGAGATGCTTCCAGCACCTTGGGTGATGCCCCGGGAGGGAAGCCAGCCTGACCGAGGACATTTCCGCCGACGAGCAGCAAAATCAAAAAAAGAGAGCGCAACATGTGCGCTCTCCAACGAAGGGGAAGCTGGCGACCTTCCACGAATCAGAGCGCGGCGGTGATAGGGCCGCGGTAGTCGCCTGCTTTGACCTGATACATGCGCTCCTGGATGCCACGGACCATCTGGCGAACGTGCGGCCACTTCATACGGTCGCGCATGATGTCCATGCTGCGCTCGTAGGAGCCCCACTGGAGGACTTCGATGTTCACATGGCGCACACCCCAGGCATCCATCTGGGTGCGGGTGGGCTTGTAGATGTCGATCGTGCCGGTGCCAACGAGGGCGCTGCCGTAATCGTCCACGACATAGGTCACCTCGGGCTGGCCGGCGATGCGGAACTTTGTGCCAACCGGATAGCGCGACCAATCCGCCGCAGCGCTGCGAACACTCCCAAATTTGAGTGGCGTGCCGAGGGCGTTCTTGGCTCCGTAAACGATGTGGTCATCTTCATCGTGGCAGTAGGCCGTCGTGCGGACGGTCAGGCTTCTGCCCGGAATATTGGCAGCAGCCACCAGCGGCGGACGCGGAGCCTCCACCACGAAATAGTAACGCTTCATCTCCTGGGGTTTGAAGGGCACTCCAGCCGCGATGGCCTTGCGCACTTCATAGCGAACTCCTGGCTGAAGAGGCACCCCAGTGATCTTCAAGGGGCTTTTTTCACTCCCTGCGAAACCCTCTGGCAGGGCACATGAATTAAGGCAAGCAAGGGCGGCGATGGTCCCCAGCAGTCCGGTCAGTTGGCGAGAGGCATTCATGGTATATTTGGCGAATTAGAAGAAATTTATGCAAATAATCACAAAATATCAATCTAAAAACCATAATGAGTAAATTTTTAACCCATGTTAGAAATCGAGAGCTTCTGAATCTCTGGAGTTCGGAGATCAGGAGTTGGTCTCAACAAAGCAAGACGGAAAATGGCGCTGAAACAGGCGAATACATCAGCGCTCTCGTTGGATTACCAGTTGCAGGGTTCGCTCTGTAAAAGGATATACCCCGCGATCTGTGTCCTTACGCCCTTCTCTCTATTCCATCCTTGGGTTAGCCACTTTCTTCGGCTCTGGATGGTGGTTTTTATCTCAGCCACATGACAAAAGCTGCGCTTTAGCTGCTGGAGAAATGACATCTGTGCAGGTCACTGCAAAGCCTACTGCTGCAGGGTTGTCCAGTTCTGGGCACGTGCCATCAACGGGTTCTGTTTCACCTACTATCCTGCCGGATGACCCGCGCCATGCTTGGCTGCATACTCCAGCCCTTCAGGAAAGGGACACAGTTCCCGACGCGAAAGGCTGGTTCCGCCGCATCCGGCTGATCCGGGTGGAGGGCGCGCGCTATCCGCTGATCCGGGTGGAGCAGAAACGGCAGAAGGCAGCCCCTGGGATGGAAGAGGTGACTTTGCCGCCCGTGGCGATGGTGGCAGATCATCTGATGGTAAAGCTGGACGTGGAGCAGACAGCGGCAGGTTTGAAAAAATGGGCGGAGGAACAGGGACTGGTGGTACGGACATCGCTTTCCGTGCCGGGAGTGCATTTGATCGAAGTGCCTTCGGGAGACCTGGAAACCTACGACCGGATGCTGACGGCACTGCGGCCGGGCGCGGGGCCTTTGCGCTTTGCGGAGCCGGATTTTCTCAGGACGGCCAGCCATGTGCCGAATGACCCGCATATCTCCAAGCAATGGGGGCTGCATAATCTGAACGGTCCGGACATCAATGCCCCGGAGGCCTGGGACATCACCCGGGGCTCCGCCGAGGTGTGTGTCGCGCTGCTGGACAGCGGTGTGGACTACAAGCATCCCGATCTGGCGGCGAACATCTGGAAAAACCCGCGCGAGAAGGCGGGCAGCAAGCTCGACGAGGATGACAACGGCTACGTCGATGACGTGATGGGCTGGGATTTCGTCAACAACGACGCTGATCCGAATGACGACACCGCCGTGAGCCATGGCACGAAGTGCGCGGGCGTGCTGGGCGCGGCGGGGGACAACCGCCAGGGCATCAGCGGCGTGTGCCCGGTGGTGCGCATCATGGTGCTGAAGTGCCTGGACAAGCTCGGGCAAGGTGCGGACAGCGACTGCATCGAAGCGGTGTACTATGCCCGAAAGCAGGGCGCGGATGTTTTGAGCATCAGTTGGGGCAGTTATGCGCATTCCCAGTTCCTGGAAGATGAATTCCGCGCGCTGAGCGTGCCCGTGGCCGCCGCTGCCGGGAATGATGCGAAGAACCTGGATCACTATCCGGTGTATCCGGCGGTTTACTGCACGGCGGTGGCTGCCACGACGACGACCTCCGTCGGGCTGGGCACGAATGCCGACCGCCTGGAGATGTACAGCAACTACGGTCCCACAACCGTGAAGCTGGGCGCTCCTGGATCTGGCATCTACACGACGAAGCGAAACGGCGGATATGATTGGTTTGGCGGCACCTCCGCCGCGACTCCGCATGTGGCCGGGGCGATGGCGCTGGCAGGCAGTCTCTGGCGTGGGTATGCGCAGATGCCGATGTGGCAAAACTTCTCCGTCGGCTGGGATGAGGCACCGCTGCTGGTCGGCAAGGTCATCACCTCGGGCAGGCTGAATCTGCGCAAGTCCCTCACCCTTCAGGACGGCGTGATTTTCGGTCAATACGGGCTGAGTGTCGTGGCGGACGGGCAGGCCAGCGGCACGGTGGGGAACCGCAACGGGATCATCAGTCCGGGAGAGACGGTGCATCTGGCGGTGGCGCTGAGAAACGTGGGCACGCAGATGGTAGCGGCGGGTGGCAGCATCGTGCTGGCGTTGCAGTCACCGATGGATGGCGTGGAGATCCTGCGTGCCACGTCACCCCTGCCGACGATGGCTCCAGGAGCCGCGCACACCAACAGCAAGACTCCTTTCCAAGTGAGGATCAGCAGCAGTCTGGTGACTCCGGCGCAGATTCCCTTCCACATCACCTTCAGCGGCAATGCGGCGGACCCGAGCTCCCAGGTGCTGGATGTGCAGGCGGAGGTCGTTAGCATGGGCGTGGTGAGCGGCAAAGTGACCTCCGGGCTGACGGGCAAGCCTGTAGCGAATGCCACAGTGCGCGCCGTGCGGCCAAACTGGGACCCTGACCTAACTGGAAGAGTGGTGAAGACGATGCAGACCGGCGCGGATGGCAAATATCTGATGACGCTGAAACACGCGGAATACCGTCTGGAAGCCGTGGCCCCGGCTTATGAAGGTGCTGCGGCCTCTGTGGTGATGCCGCCCGCGCCGCAGACGGTGAATCTGGTGCTGAACCAGCCTCAGATCGTGCTTTCCCCCACGGCCATCACCTCCACGCAGGAGATGGAGCAGGTCATCACGAAGATTGTGGAGATCCAGAACACCGGCGGGGCACCTCTGGAAGTGCGGGTGAAGCCGATCACGGACCCGGCACCGGGCACGGCGGTGCTGCCTTTCCTGGACACCTTCAGCGGATCGGAAACGGAATGGGAACCTGTTTATCCTTCGGAGCCCTTCATTCTCCAGGACGGCCGGATGACGCTGAACACCCCGGGTTCCTCCAATGCTGGGCTGAGAAGGTCTTTCTCCAGTGGTGTGCGCCCTTCCTATGCTGCTTATCGGATGCGGGCGAGGTCGGCCAACAAGCGCTGCGGCGGCTTTTCCATCGTCGGCCATGGCGAGGTCGCCTCCTGCGAGGCGGGACCGGCCGGAGTGCTGCTTTTGAACGGCACGGCGACGACGGTGAAGTATGCGGCAGGGGTGTGGCAGCACATCGAGTTCCGCGACATCGACTGGGTGGCCTTCAACTTCGACTTCTATGTCGGCGGCAGGCTGATCCGGGCCAATGTGCCCTTCATCAAGCGGGTCAATGCCCTCTACGGCCTGCAATTTTTGCAGTTCTACAACAACCAGCCAGGTTCGGAGGCCTCGTGGGATGATGTGGAGTTGAAAGGCGCGGACACGCCGTGGCTCACTCATGATGCACCGGAGGTCTTCACCCTAGCTCCTGCGGCTTCTCGGCAGGTCACGGTGACTCTGGACAGCAGCGGGCTACAGCCACGGGTTTACAAAGGCAGCCTGGAAGTGCGCAGCAGTGATCCGCGCAAGCTCTCCGCCCTCGTGCCGGTGACGATGACGGTGGTGCCGAAGGTCAACGCGGCACCTGTCGTGGCGGCGCGCACGATCACGCTGGATGAGGATGCGCCGACGGTGATCACGCTGACGGGCACGGATGCGGACCTGGACCCGCTGACAATGCATCTCGATACTGTTCCCGCCGCCGGCAGCGGGATGCTGCATCAAACCACGGATGGCATCACCGCCGGAGAGGCCATTCCAAATGGTCCTGCATCAGTCACCCACCCGGAGGGCAAGGTGATCTATGTTCCGCCTGCCCAAAAGCATGGCACGAAGCTTGCCTCGTTCACCTATTTTGCCCGTGACCCTTACTCGTTGTCCAAGACGGCGGCTGTGACGCTGAACGTCACCTCCATCAACGATGCTCCCGTGGCCCGGGATGACCGCATCAGCACTCTGCCCGGCGCGGCGTTGAGCACCATCCGCGTGCTCGCCAATGATCACGATCCGGAAGGTGAGGCGATGAGCATCACCACCGTGACCCAGGGCGGGCATGGCGCAGTGGCCATCCTGCCGGACGGCCAGGAGCTGACCTACACTCCCGCCGCCGCCACTCATGCCACGCGGGATACCTTCATCTACACCGTCGCGGATTCAGGCGGGCGCTCCAGCACGGCCATGGTCGTTGTGGGCCTGGAGCCTCTCGACGGAGGTGACTGGCCGCAGGCGGGCTACGATGCCGGGCGCTCCAGCAACTATCCGGCAAGGCTGGGAAGTGGATTGCTTGAGGAGGATTGGAGCCTGGACATTGGATTCGCCGCCACGGGATCGGAACTGGACAGCGTGGTGGTGGGTGGTGACCGCCTCTACCTTCTGAATGCCAGGAATCGCACGCTGACCATGCTGGGAGCACGTTCAGGACTGCCATTGCAGGCGCAGACCGCACCTCCGGGCACTTTGCTGTATGATCAGGGCAGGCTCTACCTGGCGGCGGCATGGACGCTTTTCTGCCATGACGCGGCCAACCTCCAGCCCTTGTGGCAGGGAACCTGTCTTCAGGGAACCTACGGTGCGGTGCTTTCAGAAGGCATGATTTTGACCATCGACAGCTACAGCCAGCAGCGGAATGCCGCCAACAAACTGGTCATGGCCCGGCGCTTCCAGGCGACGAGTGCGGACACGGGAGATGCGCCCTGGACGGTCCAGAAGGAATGGAAAAATGAGTGGTATGTGAAGATGCATCCGCCCACAACGACCGGGTGGTTCATGACCGTGGCCGGGGAAGGGTCTGCCTTCATCTCCTTCAACGGTCAGGTGCAGCGTCTGGACCTCAAAACGGGCAAAGATGGCTGGAGCGCGACCTCAGCGAAGGTCACGAGTGCTTTCGATGTGCCTTCAATGGCCTTGAAGGAAGGGCGGCTGTATGTCGGTCATCCGCAGGGTTTGCAGGCGCTGTCGGCTGCCAAAGGAGGCTTCCTTTGGAAGAAGGATACAACCTCACTTTACCGGCCTCTGGCAGCTTCTTCGGATGGTGTCTGGGGGCATGAAGAGGCCACCGCCCAGCTCAAGAAGTGGCAGGCGACCACTGGCGTGGAGGTGACCCTGCCCACGGCTGTCCGTTCGGAGGCTGCGGCTCCCGTGCTGCTGGAGGATGTGGTGATCGCCAATGCTCAAACCAATGGTGGTCAGGCCTTCACGGTGCTGGACCGGACAACGGGTGCGGTGCGTGGCACAGGAAGTGGCCGTGTGGTGGCAGTGGCGGCTGGCGGTGTCTATGCCCATGAGCAAACCAATGGGCGGCGCTATCTGCGCCGGTATGTGCCTACCACCAGCGGCAATGCCCGGCCCCAGGCTGTGGCGCAGACGGTGACCTTGGATGAGGACACGGAGGCTCTTTTCACCCTCGGCGGCACAGATGCGGATGCTGATCCGCTGACCTTCACGCTGCAGAGCCTGCCGCTGACTGGCACGCTCTACCATGCCGACGCTGGTGGTGTGGCCGGGGCGCAGATCACTCAGGTGCCAGTGGCGGTGCCTTCCGGGAAGCTGATCTACCGCTCTCCGGCGAACCAATTTGGCAACCCGTATGCCAGCCTGACCTTCCGAGCCTTTGATGGAAGGCAAAACTCCCTTCCCGCGCAGGTGACGTTTGATGTGAGGCCGGTGAATGATGCCCCGGTGGCCGTCGCGGACTATCATGTGATCACCGCAGGTCAGACGGTGGCCTTTCAGGTCACACCGAATGACACGGACATCGACCAGGACGTGCTCACTTTGGTGTCCGTGGAGCCTGGTACACCTTCCCTCAGTGCCCGTATCCAGGGTGGACGTGTGGCCATCACCGCCGCGCATGACCTGCCCGGAGGTGTCCACACCTTCGCTTATGAGATCGAAGACGCTGCTGGAGCGCAGTCCGAAGGCGTGATGAACCTGGAAGTGCTGCCGATGCAGCATGACGGCTGGGTGGGGAACCTCAACGGCGCGCGGCACACGCATTTCCAGCTCGGTGTGCTGGGGAATGCGCCCTTCACCCAGGTGGGCGATTACAGCGACTGGACCTACGGCGCTCCCGGAGCCGTGGTCGGCGGAAAAATCGCCACGTCCTGGTATCGCGATGATTATTCCTCGGGCGAGCGGTTTGCGGTGATCGACAGCGTGACCGCCGTGCCCTCCTGGCGGCAGACCCGCAAAATGTTCAACGCATGGTGGGATGCAGGCTCCTTCGTGTTTGGCTCCAATGACCAGATGGTGAGCGTGGACCCCTTGACCGGACAGGATGTTCCCTCAGGCGTGCTGTCCAGTGTCAGCGGCTGGAAGTCGGTTTGCGATGGCCATCTCTTCGTCGCTTTCAGCGGAGGGCTGCTCAAAGCCTGGAACCGAGATTCCGGGCAGCTTCGCTTCACGAGAATCGTGTCCGACGGCAGCTTTTCCTCACTGCTGTTTGAAGATGCAGTGCTCTACAAAGGCCGTCTGTTTGTCGCCATCAGGGGCACTCCCTTGACGATTCGTGAGCTGAACACGCAAACGGGGGCTGATCTCTGGTCCGTGACCTCCATGCCCGCAGGCGTGGGCCGTTTGTTCACCGACAACGACCGCCTGCTCTGTCTTCAGGCAGACAACACCTATGGGCACAGCTACGAGTCCACACCGGTGACTTTTCAGTGTGTGGATCTGCGCGCGCGGCAGACGGTCTGGACCAAGACCCTGATCACCCGTTCCATGCCCGCCGTGGCCCACGGCAAGGTTTTTGTCGCCGTCAGCTACACCGAGGTGCGACCCTTCGATCTTTTCACGGGCGAGGTGGCCGGCGCAGACTATGTGCTGCCCAACAGTTACAGCTTTGTTTACACCCCGCTCGTCACGGAGGACTCCCTGATCTGCGGCAATGGCTTCCAACTCAACCGTTGGTCCGGCGCGACGAGCATCTTTGACCTAGAGACACGGCAGATTCGGACCACGCTGCCCTACTGCGCGCCTCTGGCCTATGCGGATGAGACCCTGCACATCGGCGGGCTCATTTATCGCCGTGTCCCGGCTGGCAACACCGCCCCGACGGCCCTGGCGGCGGCGCATACGATCACGGAAGATGTCAGCACGCCGCTGCGGCTCACCGCCACGGATGCCCAGGGGCATGATCTCAGCTTCGCGCTTCGCAGCCTGCCCGCCTACGGGAAGCTATATCAGACCCTGGACGGCATCACTAAAGGGTCGCTGATCACCCAGGTGCCCGCGCACGTCCACAACACCGAAGGCTGGTTGATCTATGAACCCTTGAACGACCACTTCGGGGCGGATTTGAGCAGCTTCAAATTCACCGCGCATGACCGCTGGTCGGCCTCAACCGAAGTCGTGGTGACTCTCTCCATCACGCCGGTGGATGATGCCCCCGTGGCGGTGGCGGACCTTTATCTGCTGAAATCAGGCTCGGTGCTCCGTGGCCTGAATCCCGTGGAGAATGACTGGAACACGGATCGCGAGGTACTCGGCATCACCGCCTTCACCCAGCCTGCGCACGGCTCTGTGACGCAGGGCGTGGACGGGCTGCTGACCTATGTGTCGCAGCCTGGCTTCACCGGTGAGGACACTTTTGAGTACACGGTGGGTGACAGCACTAGCAACACCTCCAGCGCCGTGGTGACGGTAAGGATCGGCGACCTGCTGGAGGAAGGCTGGCCTACCCCGCTGGCCAACAACAGCCGCAACAGCTTCCAACCTTCCCGGCTCGGTGTGGCGAGAGCGCCGCTGACCGAGCGCTGGAGCAAGCTTTTCCCCAATTCTGGCCTCAGCGATGCCCCACGCCTGCTGGCTGGCGGCGGGCTGGTGTACTCCATGATGAGCGACCATGCGGCATCCGAGACCTCGTGGGATCATTTCATGGCCTATGACCCTCTCACAGGTGTCGAACAATGGCGCTGGGGCAATGCGGGGCCGGATCAGGACTTCGGCAGGTCAGCCGTTTATTCCGCAGGCCTGATCTATCTGAGGGGAAGCTTATACGGTCCCTATTACACAGTGGACACTCTTGTCCGAAACAGCAGCACAGGAGCGCATCTCATCAGCATCACTCCCCCCTATCAGTATGGTCGTCTCGCGGCGGCTGGAGGCTTCTTTTATGAAACCTTTGATTATGGCATACAGCGCCGTGGACTGAGCGGAAATCCCGTACCACTCGGTTCCTGGGACCAATACAACTCAGCGGAGCCCACCCTCCACAACGGCAGGCTCTACTCCTATGTTTACCAGCGTCTGGAGGCTCGTGATGCCCTCCAGGGCACCAAGCTCTGGGAGCTCGTGGTCGTCCCTCAGGTGTATCAGGAGCAGTACAACTATCATCAGCCGGTGTGTCACGGCAAATGGCTGGTGCTGCGCCACATCGACCAACTCGTGTGCGTGGATACTGATGCACGAACGGTCGCCTGGCGTGTGCCAGGGAACTTTTCATCGGTTCCCGTGATCGCCCATAGCATGGTGATGATAGGGGAGACCGGCAAGCCGCATGTCGCTGCTTATGATCTGACCACGGGCAGGCTGATGCACCATTATCTCAGCGGCAATCCCCAGATTTCCGCCTACTACCAGCTGATCGCCTGTCAGGATGCCTTGGTGGCCACGGGCGATGCAAATGTGGATGTGTTCGAGCTTTCCACCCGCATCTGCCGACAGACGATCACGGGCGGCAGTGAAATGATTATCGCTGGGGATACGCTGTATGTGTCGAGCGGCAGAAACAAATTCACAGCCTACAGCACCACGGGGGCTGGCAATCAGGTGCCGCAGGCCCTGACGGGAGAAGTCACGGGAACCGAGGACACGGACCTCGAAATCACCCTGCCCGGAAGTGATGCCGATGGAGATGCCATGACGGCAGTGATCCGCCAGCTTCCTGCCAGTGGCACTTTATACCAAAGGGCTGCGGCAGGCGGACGTGGCAACGCCATCACAGTGACTTCCAAAGTGACTGATCCACAGCGCCGAGTCATCTATCGTGCTCCACAGGATGCTTTTGGCACGGCCTATGCCAAGCTGGGCTTCTTGGTGGCAGATGCGACGGACCTCTCGGCTCCTGCGGAGATCACGATCCATCTGACCGAGGTCAATGACCCGCCGTTGGTGCAGGATGACGGCTATCACATCACCTTTGGCAAAAGCTTGGAGCACTTCCAGCCGATGCTCAATGACCTCGAACAGGACGGACAGGCCATGAGCTTGAGCAGCTTCACCCAGCCATCCGTCGGCCAGGTGACCTCCAACGCGGACGGCACTCTGAGTTATGATCCTGCCGGAGCTGCGGCTGGAACCTCAGTGACCTTCATCTGCACGGTTTCGGATTCTGGCGGAGCCACATCCAACTCCACAGTGAAGGTGAATGTGGTGGCTGCGGATCAACTCCCGAACTGGGGGCATCCCAATGCCGACGTGGCCCATACCCGGCACTATCCGCATACCATGGGAAATGCACCTTTTGACCTGAAGTGGACCTTTGCCATGCCGGAGGACGCCGCCCGCCGTACCCTGCACTCACCTACCGGAGGCAATGGCACCGTGCTCGTGACGGAATCTGACTGGCAGCCGGGCACAGGAAACAGCAAGCGCGCCAGCATCTGGCATCTGGACCTCCTTACGGGTGGCATCCTTTCCGAAGAGATTCGTGGTCCGAACACACAGTCCTATGGCTACCCGGCACCCGCCGTCTGGGATGCAGGAAACGAGGCGCACATGGTGCCGATGAGCCACATGAACCTCATCGGCGACACCCGGACCCAGGTCACCCTCGGAGATGCCACCTCCGTGCCCCTGCTGGCGGACAACAAGTGCTGGTGGGTCGAGGCTGGGAATCTGCGCGGTGTGCGGGTGAAGGGGCCCGCCTTCACCGCTTTTACCAACAGCTTGTTCCTGACAGGAACCGGGACAGTGCAGAGCATCAGCTACCAAAACGGGCGCATCTATGCGGTGAACAGCCTGGCCTCAGGACTGGCCTTCCGCTGCTACAATGCCACCAACGGTTACCACCTCTGGTCTGTCCTGGTGCCGGGATTCACCTCCTATTACGACTACATTTCCCCCATCCAGATCAGCGGCAATTTCGCGGTCTTCTGCGCCAGGGATAGCAGCTATGAACCTTATGAGATATTCTGTGTGGATCTTGATGCACGTCAGGTGAAGTGGCGGCGCGCGAACGTCAGCTACACCCACGCAGTGGCCGGTGGCATCGTCTATGTTTTGAGCAACGGCACCAACACCGTGCAGGCACTCCACCTGCCCACAGGCACCCTGCTGCGCACCTATTCCCACGTCACGAACTCCTCCTTTGACCCGAACCTGCTGGTCACGGAAGACATGCTCATTTGCAGTTCCAGAAGAAATGCCCCTGTGCTGATCAGCTTGAGTTCCGGGCAATTGCTCCAGACCCTCAATGCCCAGGGGCAGCTTTCGATGATTGGAGGTTCCCTGTTCCTGACAGATTACTCATCGATCGTGCAGAACCGCATCCGCTGCTTTGCACAGTCGGCGGCAGTTTCGGGAAGT
>Ga0075152_10001014_pt1 | contig 20367 bp, 31 predicted proteins | sample JI61114C2DNA_FD_70964 | JGI IMG/M metagenome (GOLD analysis project Ga0075152, IMG submission 70964) | Wastewater effluent complex algal communities from Wisconsin, to seasonally profile nutrient transformation and Carbon sequestration -... | ecosystem: Engineered > WWTP > Effluent > Algae...
GAAAAGGCTGGTCGAATATACTCGCCAAACAAATCGTCTTTTGCGATATCAGCGCCTCTCGACACTGCGGTCGTTGCTTCGTGCATTTGGCTCATTACCCTCTCTAGCTCTTCGTACTTCTTGGAGAGCTCCCTGTAGCAACTATTCAGCGATTCGTTGGACTCTGTGAGCTCAATAATCTACTAAGCGAGACGCAGATTTTATCTATTTAACAGCATATTGTCTCGATAGAGATCGTTGGATATTTCCTCGCGGGCTCTCTTGTAACCAGGCTGCTCAACTGTGAGATCCATCGATTGCTGCAAAATGGATGAGATTTCCTCACAGAACAGAGGAGGTGTTGATTCAGTTGTTTGGGTTGAGGTAGTATTGGTCAGCTGCGGGGCAGATCCACGTGAATTAACGATCTACGGGCTAAACGAAGTTGCGAGACTAGAAAGCTCTTTTGAGAGGAACCTACAATCGAGCGGGAACTCGCGGGCGAGTTCCAATAGGCATCGCTTCAACAGCGTAAAGCGGTTGACGAAGTCGTCTAAAGGCTTATTGGGACTAGCTGCACCGTTGCATTGGTTACGTGGGTTGTTATTCCGAGAAGTCCAGCGATAGCAAGGACTTGGGTCTGTGGCTTTCGTAGTGAGACGAGCTGAGGTCCGAATAGAATCAGCGGGGGGTTTGTTCTGCAACATACGGGTTTATTAACTCTAAAACTATTATTAACGAGAAGGTTGACATCATCGTTTGAATCACAGTAGTAGAAGGTAACTGGCCGTCGCCCACATGAAAGCCATCAACACCTCGCTTTTGTAGAAAATCGGATAGAAAATATCCGGTGGAATTTGAGGGAAGAAGGGTGGCAGGGTTGCCGTTCCAACATTTAGCTTTGATACATCGATGAATCGGAGCTTGACGGTATAGGTAGAAGGTGCGGGTAGAACAGTCTCTTCAATATTCCTCACACTTAAGATGTATGGCTGTTGGTTAACGGCAGTCCCCCATACGCTGTACAGTACCAGCACAGTTAATGTGCTAACGCATTATTGACCACTCAATGTAGGCACGCTTCTGTCTAATGTCGTCCCACCATACTCGGATGCAAACTTGGCTGTATAAAAGCTGCTGAACAGCTTGATAGTGCCTTGCTCACAGGAAACTTGGGTGGCTTTACAGCTGACAGTTAGATTCCTTCCGAAATAGACAGGGGTCTAAATTAACCGATAATAGGACGTCGTTGGCAGCTGCTGTCGTCACGCACTTCCCTGTTGCATCAGAAAATTTCTGAGTTGTAAACAGTGGTGTCGACGTAGAATATCCTTTGGCAAAGTTCTGGGTGCTCACGACCACATTTTCCTTTGTCAGTTGCTCCAGCTGTTTGGTGCTTATGGTAACCTCAGCCTGTGCTTCGTTTGTGCCGTTGAATTCGTAGCAGGTGAGCGCTCCACTGGTCGTGATAGCTGTGGGAACCAGAATAGTGCCAGTCGTATTGGTGTAGTAGGCCATATCGAAGCAGTAAGTACGGTAGGAGTTGACTGTGCACTGCTGTTTCTGAGACTTGAGTTAGGCGATGACTGTCTAGATTTAGAATATGTGTACAGGCGAGCAATCGGTGTCGCAGCAGCAGTTCCAATCGCAGAAGCTTTCGGTCAGGTCGCAATGGCAGACTGTGACCACTGTATTGTTATTGGTACCGCTCGAATAGTATGTTTGCTGGTGGGACAGCTGGGCCAGCAGTACCAATCCGATGCTCAATATTAACATTTAAATTTCACTGCCATGTTCAGTCAAGCTTTTTCTTATGGCTCCTGGAGTTCTTTCAGGCCTGGCTTAACAGGGGCTTCGCTAACGTTCACTTCCCTTGAACCCGCATTAGCAACCAAGTCGTAACCCTCCTCTCCTGCGTTTTAGTGATAACCTTCCGCGTGAGTATGGTAGGGCTCCATCGTTATCAGTGTCGACCTGCTCTCAAAGATGATATTCATGCAGCAGCCCAACGTCACCACCACAAAGATACCCGTATAGGCTGCGAAGATCAGATATGAGTATTCTTCATAGAGCGACTCTCCGTCTTCCAGAGCGTGGCTAAAGACATCGATGAGGATAAGGCATAAGAGACCCACCATTGTCATCCAGATCAATAGGCAAAGAGCCCTAAGAAAGGTGCATTGTTGGAAAGGTCGAAGAGCAGCTCGATCCTCGAAGTAAAGAATGTAAGCAGTTCCGCACACATCACATTTCCGATGATCTTCTACAGTTGTGCCTCTGAGCCTGTAGATGAGGCACTTATAGTGCGAGAAGACGTTACAATGGCAGAACCGAGCTGAATTGAATGCAGCCAGCGCATGGTTGCACAAGGGACAGCTGCTTCCAAGAGAACCACCCACAGGATGCTGCCCGAGATGCAGTGCGCCAGCAGTTTAAGGTTCTTCGACGAATTTTTGTGGTAGAGGCACCGCCAATCTCGCTTCCGTCATTCTTAACAATAAAGTTGAACTACGATAGCTTATGCAGAAGGCACATTGATTCACTAAATTCAAGGCGAATCTCAGCTTCTTATCTGCACATCTAAATAACTTTTCGTTGATCACTCAGTGGTGTGGCTCTCCTTTGACCTTCGCGATCTCGGCTTTCTTGAAGCGGGTGTCTTCCTTTTCAGTCCTTGCCATCTCCTTCTTCAGAAATTCGTTGAGAAGCTATGGCTCATACCATGATATCTTCGCAATGTGCTCGACAGATTGGGTGGAGTCATCCCACATTACGTGGCAGTAGTCTGAGCCCTCCCTGCCTATGATCTTCTTAAGTCTGTGTCCGTAGACCCAGTGAATTTGAGGCTCCGAGGTACTCTTTAGGACAATCTTTGCTGCTCGTTTTATCGGTGCTTTTTCGATGACAGCCTTCTTTGGAGCTGACTGTCTGCCCTTATCAGCAACAGAAGTTGCCTTCTTGTGATCCCTCCTATTGTCCTTTTCCTCAAACTAGCGAATTGCGTCAAGGGCCTCCTCGAGATTTTCCATTGGCTCCCAAGTGTTGGCGTAGCTGGGATAGCCGACCCACTTAATCCTGTAAGACACCACTCCTCCAACAACTTTCTTTCCGATGACCTTCTCCACCTCGTAGGTGTCACTGCTGCTAGTGTGGCTCATTGGACAGTTCGCGAAATATTGTAATAAATAGCATCTGGCGCCAACCAACGAGCCAACCAGGTTAGAAGCCACACCAATAAATTCGGACCGAATATTAATGGGGAAGTGACGGGACAGAAGTTGGCAGTGCTCTTGGCAACTATAGGGTGAACTGATGTTGGTACGTCATGAATTAATAATAGGTTTTAAACTTGGTAAACCTCAGCCCTTTAAGAGCTTTTTATTGGCAAGGAGGCGATTGTTGCATTGGCCAGTTGACTATTGATAATACTTTATTCAAAGGGCAACCATGACTGAACCCCTGGCCGATGAACTTGAGCAACCTTCTATCCACGAGTCAGAAGAGTCAGCCGAAGTACTGGTACCCAAAAACCTGTTGCCGCCAGCTTTGGTGTTGCTACCAAGGGTTCAAAACCACATGGCAAACTCCCTCTTGCCAATGCTACCACTGCCCAATTTCGTTGGAGTGATTCCATCGCACCAGCCACTGGACAGCTGCAATCGTTCTGTCGAGTTGATGCAGTATCCATCATACATGTGGATCGGTGCTGCCTTCCCCAACGTAGTCTATCGGAAGTACAACGAAGCGAGCTACCAGAAGATAGACAACTACGAAGAGAACTGGAACTTGTGGGGCTGCGACATCATTAAGCTGCTTGCATAGAAACCCGAAGCCCGTGAAGACAAAACTCCCGACCTGTCGCCGTTCTACAACAGAAAGTCGGAAGAAGACCACACTCTTATCTTTGAATCGAGGTTTGAAAGCGGTAACCTATCGATGGCGTCGAAGGTCAGTGAGCGCTAATACAACCTTCTGCTTCAGAATGATATTAACACCAGCGGATACAGCCAGTGGTTTTTCTTCAAAGTCAGTAACACCACCAAGGACGCGAAGGTGAAGTTTAACATCCTTAATATGTACAAGGAAAACAGTCTGTACAACTCAGGCATGCGCATTGTTACGTACAGCTCCAAGGGATCGAAAGAGAACAACCTCAGCTGGCATCGCACTGGTGAGGAAATATAGTACTACGAGAACGGCTACAGCAAAAGCTCCGTACTTCTCAAACGTTACTTCACGCTTACCTGGACCTATACCTTCCAGTACGATCAGGACTAGGTCTACTTTGCCTACAGCTATCCTTTCACCTATTCCCATCTCGACACCTTTCTCCAAAAGTTCGAATTGGATGTCGCGACCAGGCGCTTCTTCAAGCGGTCGTCCTTGTGTAAGACTCTGGCTGGGAATCGTGTGGATGTTCTCACTATCACTGAAGACCACCCTGATTAGACCCTCGAAAAGGCTTATATCATCATCAGTGGGCGAGTGCACCCTGGAGAAACTGTGAGTTCCTATGTAGTCAATGGGATCCTCCAGTTTTTAACTTCGAATGATGAACGTGCTCGAAGACTACGCCAAAATTTTATCTTCAAGATTGTCCCAATGCTCAATCCCGATGGCGTTATCCATGGCAATTACAGGTCAAATCTATCGGGGCACGACCTCAATAGGAAATGGGAGAATCCATCCAAGAGTTACCATCCCGAGGTCTACCACTTCAAGAAACTCATCCTCTAATGCCACCAGGAAAGCGAAGTGCTATTGTTTTGCGACTTTCATGGCCATTCCATGAAAAAGAACGCATTTGTTTACGGTTGTCACGACTAACGACGACCGTTCCAAGGCAAAGAGTTCCCCTTTTTGGTGAGTAAACTCTTCCAAGGATTTTCTTTCAAGGATTGTAGCTTCCTATCTATGGACGTAAGAGAGGGATCATCACGGTCAGTTCTCAGCGAAGAGCTTGAAATAGCCAATGTGTTTACCCTTGAAAGCTCATTCTGTGGTCCTGACCACGAGAATATTCATTTTAGTGTGCAGCACTTCGAACAGCTCGGCCGGACTTTCTGTGAGGCGTTGATTATCTACTTCCAGCCTTGTATCAAAGAGCAGTATTTTCAGGCTGCGATTAAGAACAAATTTCTGTTCGAAGACGATCACAAAGAATCAATGGAGACTCGCGCTCGGACGGACTACTTTTAATAGCTCTACCAAAACAAGTCCTGCCTCTTTGAGAGAGTCAATAGTGAGAATAGCCAAGGCAGTGAACCGGAGATCTAGTCAGAAAATATTCTAGAAGACGCAGTCCTAAAGAAGTTTATCCAGATGGCGACTCGCTCCCTCAGCGAGAAGAAAAAACAGTACATCCAGGAAGCCTTTCGAGAGAAGATAAAATTCGTTATCCACAAGTCAGTGTCCAGGGAACGACATCAACCACGTGATGACAGCAGCGATAAAAAGGACAAGCCCAATGCCGCCCAGATAGCCATGAGAAAGAAGAAAGAAGAAGCCCTGAGAAGCAAGATAGAAATCTTTCGGAAGGTCTAACCAAAGTTATTTGAGGCCAACTAATTCTTTCATATGGAAGGTCCTGATAGTGCCAAACTTCGCGTCCAAACTCGCAACCAGCAGAGGCTCCATTACACTTCCGAGAAGAACCTGCCGAGGAAGAAATCTCTTCAGGAGGATATGCTCCTGCCCTCCCAGATGAGAGTCAATTCCAAGTTTTAATTCGTAAGTGAAGAGGCTGCTGGACCCAGACCAAGTGGCCTATCGATCTTCAATAACAATTTTCTTACGCTGCTACCAACGCAGTCTGTGGCATTGGCGCCTAGCGTCAGCAGCGACTCGACTCAGCTGCAGCCGCCAGTTTCCACGAAAGCCGATGAGGTAAAGCGTGGCGATTTTAAAATTCGAAGAAAGGAGCCAACGACTTTGATAAGCCCTGAGAAGGGCAGACAAAGTTGTCACAATATTGAGTCGTTACTGCCTAAGCGCAAGGATCCAAACGTGTTCAAGAGTGTTCTCGAGTCGCTGCGAAAGCGATGATTAATATTTGTGTTGCTTGACCGCCCCTTCCAATAATTTATGATCGCCGCACAGGACTAAGACCCATACGAGGAGCTACTAGAACTATTACCACGCTCAGCAGAAGCGCTTCAGAGTGCCCAGCCAGTCGAACTTGTAACTCGATCGAAACGCAGTACACCCCATTTAGATGCAAGTTGGAGCAGATCGATGACGGACCCGTATCCATCAGCGAAAGGTAATTGGCCACCTAACACAGCACTCGCCTAAAGCTAACGACGCTCCTGTCTCGTATCATTCACTACTGCCATCGAGAGGAAGTCGTGAATCGAATTAGCCTGGCCATGAGCAAGTTTCGCGGGCAGTTAAAAAATCTGCCAACTCTGCAACCTCCAGTAATCAGTCGATGGCCACTTCTTAACTACAAAGAGCTTCGGCTGCAATTTCGAAGACTGCAGGGATAGCGGTTGCCTGATCTTGATCGGGCTCTCGACCAAATCTTTTTGAGCTAAGGCATCATTCCTCACCTCGAGTGGCTTCTTAGGCTTCACCCCGAAGCATTCCTCAACTTCATCGAGGTAGAGAATTTCGTGAACAGTCAATCGACTATCCCTCTCGATTAGAAGCTTTTCATCGGCATCATCGTAAATCGTTGTTGATGTAGGCTGTAAGCAACTTCGGCAGTCTCTACATGTGGAATAGGTTGGTCACCAAGTTCTTTAACCAAGGCGGGGATTCGGCCTGGATAAAAGAAGGATTGGTTGCTGCACCAAAACATCTACAACTCATTGCTGAGCTCAGCCAGTGCTTAGCTTACTGCCCAGAGATACTTGTCATGGACGATAAGGTCTTCGAGAAGTTCTCGACACTATCAAAACAGTATATGGCTGAGGCGATTCATTTGCTCTGCTACTTCCAATCACTTGCATGCTATGCACAGGCTCTTGGACTAGTTAGCGAGTAGCCTGTAGATGGAGACCTCATCAACGTCAAGGGATTACGAATGGCTTCACGTGTAAGCGTGGAGAACGGTACTTTCGACATCAAACGAAGTATACAGACGGGAGAACAGCAAAGAATTCGCAGAGGTTCGCACCGGCGAGAAGATGCTTATGGGCTATGTCGTGCATAGTGAAGAGGAGGACGAGGAGGATTTTATGGGAAGGCATACAAAGCGAGTGATGAACTCGATGGTTTCACCAGTGTGCGCCGAGCCAATACCCTCGTGGGAGTCTTCAATGTTCATGTCGTCAAGCGAAGAGCTCTATCCAATGAGAGTACACGGCAGCAAAACTCTCGCTCATATCAAAGGAGTGTTTGGTAAGTTTGCAATGTTCACGGTTTCGTCTCTCGAAGAGTCAACAGAATAAATCGTCGACCAACTGACCTCAGAACTACAACAGCCGAACCCCAAACTGCGGAAGGGCTCAAACTATAGCATCGTACACGCAACTGTAAACTCGCTGCTAAGTTAGGAATGGAACAGTCTCAACACGGGTTCCGTAATGTAGGACTACTTTTCAGAGGACGATAATATAACAACCGTGTTTGCGAAGTTCTCGGAGTCTGTGGGGCGCATCGTTACCCCCAACCTCAGCAAAAAGAAGTGCAAGGAGGTGGGCTACTACTATCAGTTTATGTGCCACTATATGCATCTTCACGTCAACTACAAAAAGCTGGTAATGCTGCTGTTATGTCAGATCACTGACGACCTGACCCAGGATGAAAAGTTCTTCGTGAAATTGGTTACCAAGTGCCCATATTTACTCGGTTAGGCAGGCCTCGAATTCTTCCAAGAAAAGCAGCAGTTTAGCAGCCTGTCCATGACTGATCTGTCAGTCATGGCCTTAGTTGCCATTGCTGCCAAAATGGAGGTGCTAATTAACATCTCCATGCGCAACTTTTCAACTTGCAGGGCACGCACTAGCCACTGATCACTGAAGCCTGATATGTGGATATGCCCGCAAACTGTGCTCCACTGTATGACATGCAGAAGGTTAAATGAAGAGCTGCTTTCGATTAAATGAAGTCTCAGCCAATGGTATAATTCATTTTATGATAACGCTCGGAGAAAAAGTTCGAGAGGCAGACCAGCTGGCCAGACCTGAAATGGATTTTTATCACCTGGGAAGCCGATCGTTGAGGAAGTTGGTGCAGTTCGTTGTTGCTTCGCTTCCCTAGCCTTAAAATATGAGATGGTTGATATGGGGAGGCGCCAATAAAGCCATTCAACCCACCAGTGAAGGTGCGACACAACAATGGGTGCTTGCTTCCGATTTGAATTCAAATTATATACATTTCGATAATATCTTGAATGGCCACGGAGACTGGTCGTCAGTTGGCGCCAAAATTGCGGTGAGGTCGTTTATTAACGAAGTTCTTCCAGGAAATGCAATGGGGGGCTGCAGGGAGGTCGCCAGACTGACTGCTCGAGATAAATGTCCACCTGTACCTCTGTGAGAACACCCGAACATTCTTGGTCTGAGGCTTCTGTCCCTCCGGTTAAACCATTCCAGGAGGAGGAGCGCGAACTTTCAGAACCCTTGTTTCATAAGCGGCAAGATCTGTACGACCTAAACGAAAATCTACTCGCCGGAACCGCCATAACACCTTTGATGCGGGCGGTAAGAATCAATGGATTCAGCTTCTCCATAACTGGCTCTCACTGGTCTGCTATGAGCGGGCCTTCACGAAATAGACCTTTGCGCTGGCTAGCTACTACGTAGATATGTTTCTGTTTCGTGGGCGACCAGTCGGAAAGAACGAGCTACAGTTGCTAGGATTCTCAGCATTATTCTTGGCTGCGAAAATGGAGGAGTCTAAGATTCCCTGCAACAAAGCCAGCCTATTCCGGAAGAGCGACGTACTACGATTTGAAAGGGAGATATGCCAAGTGCTGCTCTATAGGCTAAACCCAGACACGTACGTACATTCTCTCAACCTGCTAATTTGCCAGTGGGAAGAGTTCGTAATAGAGCGCCCTGAACTTCTTTCCCTCCGTTACACCTCCCCCGACAAGGGTAGTTATACGAGATTGCGCACTGTCTACGATATTGCTGATTGCGTTCACTTAGGTAGAGTTCAGCTGACGTAGATTCCAAATCATTCGAGTTTCAACGGGCGGACATCTTAGCGACCCTGCTTTACATCATCACCAGAAAGTTCTATCTTGGACTCAGCTTTAGCTTTTTAAAGTTTTAGGTTAGCTTGAGAATTACCTCAGCTCTTTTAAGCAGCGTACTTGCCTGAGGATGACTTTCGGGGAGTGTTTTGTGAGTTTCTCCTGGGAGCCTCTACCTCAAAGGAATCAATCAACCCGACAGTCTTTCGCTATCTTTACCCTTTTCTCACTTTATAAATCAGCATCAACAATATCTGCGAAAGTGAGGTACTCCCCACCTTATTCAGTCCTACAACTAGTTTATGGGAGTGCAAACTCACAATAAATCGGCTTTTGCCTTCGTCAAAGCCATCATTGAATCTCGAAAAGCCGAGCCCAAGCACAAGCATCACTGATCGTACCTCAACTGCGACTTTAACAGTCAACGCAGGTTGTAGTACAACGGTTTACCGCTGTGGTTAATCACCATTACCCGGCGAGGACCTTCTGTAGGGATCGAATGTTCCTGCCGCACCAACCTGCTGGAAAGTTCTCTGCTCAGCAATAGTTTTCGGATCTTCTCTGTCGGGACAAGGGCTTCGGAAGTATTCCACTATTAAGAACTGAGGCTGACACCAACAGTTCTCTGGAGGGCATTATGAGTGAAATGCTTCAAACGGCTTGGATATTTGAGGCCCGGAGTTTACTAGTTCCTTGCGCGCATGTGCCTTTCGTCTAAATATTTGATGAACTTACAATCATAGGAGATGTATTTCTTTCCTTAGCACGCATGAAAGGTATCGCGGTAGAAATCGTAGGAACTGACGAACTTGAGTTCCTTTAAAATCGTCGATTATCGAGGAAGAGTTGGTTAAGGGTTCGAAGCGAAGTAGCCTTCCAAGACAGCACGTTTTTGAAACGGGTCAAAGTCGGGCTTGCGGGCGTTAATCGATGACCGAAGTAAGGTGCTCTGCTTCCCTCCTTTCATGTTCATCTTTGACTCATACTATTCCAATGAGTGTACAAGAAAGCTACAAAATCTGTATTCCTTGAGCCTCTCTGATTAGGATGCGAGCCACTTATCGACATTCACGTGGTTCTGGTAGAACCGTTCGAAGTACTTTCGAAAATTTTGCCTGCTGGATAGCAACCACTTGAGTATGCTCTGTTGGTCCTTCAAATACTCCTCGGGTGAGCGCAGCAGCAACTCCTATTTATTATGTGCGGTCAACGGCTCGGGCAGCTCCAAACGGATTGTTAGGTCCCTGCGGAAGTTCATATGGAAGAATCTATGGGATTATATTAGCAGTCAGTCAGTCACATGCCTACTCGCTTAATGTTGAGCGAGGCGTTTTCTTCTTGTTCCAATGCAGTCCACTGTTGAGGGTTCCTGCGAGAACGAAGTTGCTGTTTGATTCGATAGAAGGACGATGGGAATACGGTCTTGAGGCTCCGATAATCCCTAATTCGAGTTTCTTCCGCGGCCTGCTTTGCAGGTTGGGTCATGTTCTGCTGGAGTAGCTTCGTGAAGTTAAACTCAAGTTTCCCCTGCCTGAGAAAAGGCTCCTCATTGTGGAGATTCCTCCGAGAACTTTCCCTAGAATTGCCGTAACTGCTAAAGACCCTCATTTGGTCGGGAAGGTGCTGAGACAGAGGCTGTGATTTTTTCTTCTTGCGTGGCTCTCGGTTGAAGTTTCTCAAGTGATGCATAGGCAAGGCAAAAATGTTGTTGGGTGCTTCGTGCATTTAAAAGTTAAGGAAGCTGTTTGCTGGAAACTCTGTGTTTCGGTTGAGGGCTTCTCTTTTAATCTTCGTCGCTGAGTATCGGTTCACATTTTGGGAGGCCTTCGAAGTGGAAGTCTTCCTCACGTCTTGAGTGCGACTGATTTCTTCAATATTGAATTCCAAGAGGTTTTCCTTAATCTTTATTTCGCTCGGATTCGAAGGAGGTAGGTCCATTGTAAGGCGGCGCTCATCAATGCTCGATGTTTCCCGCCGTTCTGGTTCCTCTCTCATTTCAAGGCTCTTCTCGAGGAATTCTTTCTGAGGCATCCTCATTCTTCTCTCTTTATTTGGAGAACTTACTCGCTTTTTCTCGTTCAGGCTGCTCGTGGCTACTCTGTCACACATATCGTTGAGCAGCTCCATTTAGAAATCCAGATCTTCTCGAGGCTTCTTCGGATGGAGGTCCTTGAGTCTATTTCTCAAGGGCTTGGCTTGGCTTTCCTTCTTTCTCAGAAATTTGGGGTTGAAGCTATCAACTACTTCGTTGGTCTTGTAGTCTTTGACCAGGATTTTGTTGAATTCTGCGAGTTTCTCTGGTTATAAATCCTCCTGTTCGTCATTGGAATCCGAGTCCACTTCGCTGTCTTAGTTCTTCTTGAACTTCTCATCGTTGCGTATATCCTCGATCATGTTGAGAAAAAACACAGTAGTCGTCGGAGGCTTGATTTCCTCAATTACATCATCTTCCCATTCAATCAGCTTAGGTTGAGCTTTCTCCTGGTTCTTTGTTGTGCGTGTAGGATGACTGCAAGAAGCAGCGCGCTTTCCTTTCTTTCGGCTTAAAACTTCTCTCCTTTGACTCACAAACTCCTCGTACTCATCCAACATCGAGATATAGTCAGTGAGGCATTCGCCCATACTCAACCCCATTTCTGCCCATCTTTCTCGTGTGAAGTCGACAGTGAGCTTGGCCTCACCGTCGTAGTATGATCCGTTCGATGATTCCACAGTATAAGCAAACGGAATGCGATATTGTTCTAGCATCACTGCGCGGGCAGTTTCCCTCTTCGATTCAGCAAGCCTCCACACGCAACTATAGAACCGAAATATTGGGGTTTTTAGGCTCATCATTTTTGGGAGTACCTTGCTTTTATAATACTCTGGCTCGGCAATGTTGTAGACAGGCCCGTAGACAAAAGTGTTCTTTTTGTCACTGTGCCCGTGGAAATCGAGGAACATGTAGACCTGCCGATTCTGCGTCAGCCGATCCATTAGTGTACGCATATGGTAAATTTCGGGATACACTTCCTTGTTGAGTCTGGTATAGACTCTGTTAAGATCCTTACCAGCTGCGCCAGTTCGGTAGTTGCCCATAATAACTCCGTCAGGATTCATCATGGGTACGATGAGGAAAATTGTATGCTTTCTAAGCTGAAAGGCTTAGTTTGAGCACAGATACTTAAGCAGTCCAGATAATACAATCGAGCCATTGGTTTAGCCGGGGTGTATCCTGCCAGTCACAAGAATAATCTTCTTGTTTGAATCCGGATACGACTGGTTAGTGATCTTCAGTAAGTGAAGTGGTAGCCCCATAAGACTCTTGCCGTTTTCACTCCTTTCGAGTATGTGATTGCCTTGCTGATCTGTGCATGGAAGCTATGCCAGCTCCTTGAGAAGGCAGCTATAAGTGTACGGGACACAATAGGCGAAGAATACCTCGTCGTTCTAGTAGTCGAACTCGTACTCGAAGGAAAGGCGACTGAATGCTCTAGCTTTGCACCTTTCGTAGATGAAGTCATATCGAAGCTTGGCCTGGCCAAAGGTTACATTGTTGGCATCCTGCTGCCAAGAGGCACCAGTTCTCGCGTATTTCTGTTTGGAAAAGACGTATGGCTTCATACCCTAATCTTCATAGACCTGTCGGAGTACTTTCAAGTAAAGGTTGTGGTGCTTGCTGATGTTGCAGATATTCAGCTGCACGCTTTTTCTATGCCGACCGTTTCGTATCGAGAAGTAGTACCACAGGGTATGTCCTCGTGTGTTTGAGTCCACTCTTAGGAACAAGTCATACTCCCGGTCGTTGACCCGCACTACGCAATCCAAGTTGGCTGATTCAAACTGAGAATCGAATACGAGTTCACTGTTGGGCGCAATCGTCGGATTCATACCTTCGAAGGCACGGTAGTAGATTGCCGTCTTGTAGTACTCATTCTTGTAAACAGCCTCCTGCAATAAGTGGAGAGTTACCCCAAACATGCTGCTCTTCACCGATCGACTCAGGTCCAGTGGATATCTTTCGACAACGGTACAACCGTAGGCTTCGGGGTTACTGATGGTCGGGGATGCTTCGCTTGCTGCTAGCGATTTATGCACCTTCAGGCTTTGAGGCCAGCGAGGTCCCAGGTATACGATGCGGTACTCGTAGTTGCTGTGCAGTTTGGTAAGTTCCTTCGAAAGCAGGTCAACAGGTTCGTAGTCGAACTCTAACGGAATCTGGATGATGTTCTTGCGCGGCTCGAGACTTCAATAAGATTCGAGGTACTCGACGAGAGACGAGAGGTGAAGGTCGGCCGGTCGTTCCTCCTGCATGAATAAAATTAGAAACACATCTTCGTATGTACAACGACTACTATCAAGAGATCTCGACTTTGAAGTTCGACCAGTACTTGTGGATTTTGTTTGCAATGAAGCTGCTATTCAGGCTGTGAGTATCCTCGAAGATAACTTCGTTGCGGTCAGGGCGGGTTACATCTCGAAAGTACAGGTGGTTGCAGGCCTCCTCAGCTGATATTCGCTTCAGAGGGTCAGGGCACAAGAGCTGCCGCATTAAATCAAGTGCCTCATGAGAAAGATGTTCCACTCGATTCAGCTTCTCCTCCAGATCGCTGCAATTTCGGTTCTTGAGGTATAGATCCTTTTTGTTCCTCCCCACGAAGAGATCATTGCCGGTGTGCAGGAAGTAGAAGATGCAACCGACACTGAATACATCGCAGGACTGATCATACACCTTTCCGGTTTCACTGAACTCGAGGACTTCGGGAGCAACGAATCCAAGAGTGCCGCAGCTGTAGTGGTTGATATTCTTGTTTTGTAGTTGCTCTTTCCTGACAGTGAGTCCAAGATCGGACAGATATAGCGGGGAGTCAGCACCTTCAGCTCGAAAGAGGATGTTGGCAGGCTTGAGATCCCTGTGGATGTAGCCTAAGTTGCCAAGTGGCAGTACCAATCATGTGGAGTACAGCCACCTTTTCGAGGATCTTGAAGATGATTCCCTTGATCAGTTCCTCGCCGTAGCAATGACTTTGCTTTTTGAGAAAGTTCATCATGTCGCCTGCGTCGGCCTTATGTTGCACCAGCACCACCGCGTCTATGGTTTCGAAGACTTCGATGAGAGGCGAGATGTGGTAGGGTTTGAGGTGATGGAGATTTCGGATTTCATTCTTCACCAATTCGATACCTGGGTAATGCAACGGCAGTACCTCCAGTCTTGTCTTTCATTTGAGCCTTGTTGTAGGTCTTCAGAGCGACCACTCGGTTATCGAAGATATGCTCTCCTTCGTGAACAACACTAAAGTTGCCGTAACCGAGGACTCCCTTGACACGGTAATGCTATTCGAAGTTGGTCAGGACGCATAGTGTGGAAATCACTGAGTAAAAATTGACGAAGAGCTTCTCGTCGGAGGTGTGCAATTCGGTGGTTGAACCGTTCAGAGTCAGTCGGATGGCGAAGATCTCTGTGTTAGTGATCGACAGTACTTTTGTGGTTGCGCAAGTAGAGTTTTTCTTCTACAACGGTAAAGATGAGCTCCAGCCTGTAGAACTTAGCGCCTTCCTGGTAAAAAAGGCTCTCACCGCTGAGGAAGAACTCCCGCGGGTTGAGTGCCTAGCCGTTCAGCTCCTCGAAGAAACGACCGCGGATCTCGGAAGTCGCCACCGGACATTGAGCACGCTCCCAACACTTGCTTCCGTGACACGCAATGTGCTCTCCGTCCTCGTTGAAGATTGACTCCATGGCCGCCTCGCACCTCTGCTGGCTTTAAAACTTATTATTATAGTTCTCCTCCATCCTTGGTCGCTTCTAACTAATTTCCAAAGCTTCCTTACGTGCTGTTTGCTCGGCTCCAAGGCAGCATGATCCCAGCGATTTTATTGATAGTTATTTTATATGGGCTGACGACCCCGTCTTTTCCCGACACAAGAATACCTGTTACTCCACATAACGTCCATGCGGCTTACTGAAGTAATTATGCAGAGATATTCACCCGATTTAAATACTTCTACGCACTTCCAAACCCCCTCGAAGAAATCGACCCTATTCAAACGAATCTAGAAACCAGAGACACCCTCCAATACCAATCATCATTACGTCACTTCACCGAAATAACCTGGCAGCATGCCAACCGAATCAGCCACAGTTTGGATCATGGTCTTTGAGTGCGCTGAAGGGTTCTGTTTGCAGGCTATCAAAAATACTGGTTTCGTGAAAAATGCCCAACCTTCTATCATACAGCTCGAAATTCGTAGCTCGAGGCGGCTCTTTCCATGCATTCTTTGTGCATATGCTAATTTCGAGAAGCCCCGGCGATCAAATCAGAAGTTAGAACCGAAATGGAAGGTAGGTAAAACCGAAGACATGAAGATTGGATGACACTTTAGGATGAATAGCTTTTTTGACCGAAACCAAGACCTCCTTGAGAACACACAGCGCTGAATTTGGAATATCTTCAGAAACGAAACCGAATGAAGAGAGGCTCACACAATGGAATTCCATTGGTAACGCAAATAATCAGAATCGAGGTTGAGGAATCGCCTGGCTGAGTACTACGAAGCGAATCAACATTTGCACCCCGCCACGACGAATTAACGAATGGGTGCTTAAATATTTGGCCTTGTTTCGAATGGTCTGCTACTCTACTTTTCTAATTTACCGAGCAAAGACATCCATGGAATTTTAATATAAAATGATCCGCGGTGTGTATTTAACCGAAGCCAACTCCCGGCGAATGAGCAAACCTGATGCTAATACCCTCGACGACACCCCTACAAAGAACGGCCCTGGGCAGCTTAGGTTCAGCAAGCAAAGAAGCAAGGCAGAGGTCAAAGGTCAAGGTACGGATCCCCCATTGATATGGGAACGGCAGAGACTACTCCATAGCACTCCACGACCCATCAAGATTCTGAATTTCGAAGTACTTAGCAAGGAATGGCGCGACCGTCCAAAGAGAATCACCGAAAACCTCAGCGAGTTTTGCACCTCGGCAAGGCCAACTAAACATCTACCCGATTCAAAGTCAACAGTCGACCCGTCGTAGCCGCAATCGCCGAAGGTAAAGCTATGCGACCTGGACATCAAATCGATCGTATCGCTGGAGGACGAAGACCCGATGTCTTTTAGCGAGAGGCATGCGAGAGTGGAAGAATCTGTAATCGTGGTTAATTTTTTCAAGGGAGATGGCCAGCGGGGAAGGTCTCCTCTCGTCTGAGGAAATCAGTACTGCTGGCTTCATTATGAGGCGTGATTGGTATGTTTTTGCTTCTGCTGCGTTATTCCAATCAGACATCCACTTCGATGAGGTACGACAGTTCACCAGCTCTCCTCATTGAGAGCGAAATTCCTGATAGATCGTCGGTCATGATGACTACATCCAAGTTAATATAATCTGTGCTTCATTTTGATATCGTACATTCCAATGAGTGGTTTCTTCAGAAGTAGCTGACCGTCCATTCAGAGATATTCACCGAAAGCAAAAATGACAAGCCTGACGATAAGAAGGCAACTAACAAGCTTGAGCAGCAGTCCATGTACGACTTTAACAGTGGCCCTTCGGAAAAAGTATCCACGCCAGCAGCTCCGCTCTTCAAATCAAACGAAGCCGAGCAAGCACAGCCAACATCGCAGCCCAGCAAGTCTGCAATCAAAGAAAAACCAAGCATGTTCAGCAGTAAGAGATGAGTTAGCTCAGAAATGAAGGTAAAGACCAAAGACGATAAAAAACCGGAATACGAACCAGTGTTGATCCCGGAGCAACTACCTGCAGAAAGGAAGGTGAGTTAGGACCTCAACAAGCAACCAACAGCTGAACAAGTCAGCTCACCACAATAGCCATCGACCTACCTTGAGCTTTCGGAGGAGTTGGAAGTGCGGAAGGTGAACGTCTCAACTGCGGCGTAGTCACCTCCCACAAAAAGCTACTCAGCACACCAATAGCTAAAGCCGATGACAGACGACGAAGTTGAGAAGAGAATGTATGGAGCTGTAGCAACAAACGATACTATCGAACAAAAGAAGCTAAGCGAACACGAAAAACAGGCACCACCACCAAAGGATATTTCAAAGAAGAAGAGTGAGCCGTCGCCAACTATCTCTCAAAGCAGCAACTATTCTCGAGAGTCCCCTCTGATTGCCTCGTCCAACCCAAAGAAAGAATCTCCTCAGAAGAAGACTGCGAAGGTCGAATAGGAACCTCGTCGACCTGTTTCACAAAGGGATGAAATTACTGAGATTCAACGAGAGATACTGGCTTCGAAACAACAGCTCTTCGACTAAATAAAGAAACAGAAGCAGATAAAAGCATCGATAAGTACATGATGAATAATGCAGTCGAGTAGTCTGAGGAACTAGAACGGTTAAAGTAGGAGCAGCTAAAGTGTGGTAAGCAACAGAACGAGGCCATTGAGAAGGAAGAGTTCCTTTTGGCAGATACCCTCGAAGGCAAACTGGTGACTATTTCTGAAAAGATTGGGGCCACCGAGCAGTCGCTTCAAGAGCTTCAACTCCTCTATGAATCTTCTGAGAGATAAATGGTGGGATTCTATGTCAAAGAAAACCAACGTCGAAGACAGCATGTCCTTCGGTTACAGTCGGCAAGGGAAGAGGCGGCAACGAATTTGGCTCATTTGCAAAAGACTGAAAACGTGAGAATAGAAAATCAGAAGACCCGTACTGAACGGGAAAAAAAGAACTTGAAGACTATGGAAGACGAGATAAAGTTCAACCGCGAAAGGGTGGAAGAGGTGGAGCATCAGTACACCGAAGATTTGAACAACCAGACCCGAAAGTTGCATCATGAACGCGAATAGCTTGATGCGAAGCGCAAGCTCGTGGTTGTCTAAATTGAGCAGATGTAACGCAGGCTGATGCTGAAAAGGCAGGAACTCACAGAGCTCAATGAAAGTGTTAATCGTGCCGAACAGAGCATCGAAGGTATCAAAAAAGGTTTCGAGTCGGAGTACCGTAAGATCGTCACTCGGAAAGAAAAGCTTGCAGAGATGGAAAAAGAACGTGAAGAGCAGGCTCGTCTGGTACTCTCGATGGAAAGGGTAACCGACTAGCAGTCGAGGCAGTTTGCACAACAACTCGAGCAGATGGCTGGGAATATGAAGTACATCGAAGAGCAGACCCAAAGTTTTGAAAGTGAGGGCCTGAATTTTGAGCAACGGCTACAATCCCGTTCTCAAAGGTTCACTTAGTTCTTGGAAAAAGCGACAAGGCTCAAAGAATATGAACAGCAGAATAGAAGCAAAAAGGAGAAGATCAAGGATATCGAGTTTAGAAAGTCAAGCCTCGCCGTCGAAATAGGAAGCTTGTAGTGCAAGAAGAAGGAGCTGAGGGACAAGATTCCAACATTGGAAGCAGAAAAAGCAGCGATGATTTCATCGAAGAACTTTAAGGGAGCTGCCAGTAAGGCAGCCGAACTCAAGGATGCCAACGAAAGACTGCTGGAGGTAACTTCAAAGGCTGAAGCGAGTTTTATAGAGGAAAAAATGCTCGAAGATTAGCTGTTGAGCGCCCAGCAAAGCAGCTTGACTTCGAAGGACGAGTAGGAGACTCTGCGTGCCAATCTCGCTCTGAGCCAGTATCGTTTCTAGCTGCTGAAGCTGGAGGATCTTCAAAACGAGAAGATAACAATAATGCGCTGCAAGCTCCCTGAGGCTACAGAAAAGATGAGATTTATCGACGCAGAGGTACTGTACTTCATTATGCAGATTGACTCACTCCGATAGGAAATAGAGTACCTGAAGGGATAGTACGTCCTTGATGCCTCAGAGCGACAACAATTCTCAAAGGTAGAGGAGGAAAGGCCATCAGAGGTAATCAAGATAGAGCCAGCCGAGCAAGTATATGCTCGTGAAGATATTTTGAAAGACGAGGTTCGCCAAGAGCACGGGCGAAACTCAGAAGATGAAGAGGAGGTGGCATAGCCTGGACCTCGCCCTGTTGAAGAAGAGCCTGAAGCTGAAGAACCGAGCTGCGAGTATAAGCCGTTCTCAGAAGAGGAGGAACCACCTACAACCTACGTTCCTCTCTCTTAGTGATCGCCTCTGCAATTGTAATTTAAATTTGACTGGCGATGCAACAGCCTGCCGAGTTCCAACCGGAGATCTACGAGTACATCAAGGAATACCTACGGTTCTGCGACTTGAACAGCACCTACGACGCCTTCGAAAGAGAGCTCAAAGAAAAGGTAGGGATTGATTCAACCTAGACACTCACGGCTAAAAAGGCACGCAACAGCAAGGAAGAATCTAGGATCGTGCAGTTGTTCAAGAATTCCTCGATCAAGACAAAGAAAGAAGCAGTGCTCGAGAAGGAGACAAAGGCGAACAATAAGAAGTATCAGCAGGTGCTGCAGGCGGGTCGGCAAATCTTTTCAGTGAGCATCAACATCCTCCAACTGTTGAATAGTCTGAAGGAAGTGTCAAAACACTAGAACATTGCTGAGACGATCGAGAACTATAAGATCCAGTTAGGAAAGCATCACAAGATCATCATCAACGAAGGAAAACTGGAGGGCACCTAACTGCTCAGCTAGTCGATCATCATCGAGCACAAGCAAAAGCTCGAACAGAATTTCAACGAGAAGAACATTGAAGGAATGATCGAGATTCTGCTCAGCCTGAGGGTCAATGCACTCCAAATCGGTACACTTTGGGTAATGCAGCTCCCGAACTTCGGAAGAACCTGGTCTACGAACTTATAAGAAGGGACATCTTCAAGATCTACGAGACTGATCGGTACGACTTCGTACTGGAGATACTCAATATCAAGAACAAAGCACTCAGACACGCGATGACCAGTCTCATTAGCGTCTTATCATCCACGCTCAAGGGGGTGGAGTATTTGAGTCACAACAACAACGACTGCATCCTGCAGCGAATCATTAAGGTGAGTCGTTGTAAACTCAGATTCTCAAAGAGCAGGAGCACGGCAACGTCACTCAGAGGTTTTGTCTGGCTATTTTACAAAAGAGCAGTATTAAGGAAAGCCTGATCCAGACCTTTATCGATCACGACATGATCAACTGGTCCATTGCCCTTGTCAAAAAATCGTTCCAGATCAAGATTCATTCTTTCTGTCTCGACTTCGCAACTGCTATGCTCGCCAACATTATCCACTCTCGGTGGTGTCTGTCCTATCTTGAGAAAAAACCTGAATTCACCCAAGGCCTCATTGAATCTTTGCTCAAGCTTATTAACGAAAGCCTCCCGGTGTCTGTGCTCATGCATTTACTCATTTGCCTGTCCTACCTAAACCGCGA
>Ga0075152_10001015_pt1 | contig 20339 bp, 18 predicted proteins | sample JI61114C2DNA_FD_70964 | JGI IMG/M metagenome (GOLD analysis project Ga0075152, IMG submission 70964) | Wastewater effluent complex algal communities from Wisconsin, to seasonally profile nutrient transformation and Carbon sequestration -... | ecosystem: Engineered > WWTP > Effluent > Algae...
CCAGTAATCAACATGAACGAACATCCCAAAAGCAAAACCTTACTCATCATTATCGGCATACTGCTGGTAGCCAATATCGTTATGCTGGCCTTTTTTTTGCTCGACAAACCAGAACATTCAAAAACTGACCGAACAGACAAGAAGGCATACATTGCAAACTATTTAAAAAAAGACATTGGCTTTTCTGACAAACAGTTGCTGTTGTATGATACGATCAGCAACCAGCAACGGGCCGAAATGAAATTGCTGTATGATCAGATCAGGAAAAAAAAGGAGCATATATTCAAACAAATGGTACCGATGAACTTTTCAGATTCGGCCATTGAACTGGCAGCCAGTGAGATCACCAATGAACAAAGGATTTTTGAACGGAAGATGCTGCAGCATCTCAGGGAAATACGCAACCTGTGCGACCCCACCCAAATAGCCCGCTTTGACAGTGGTTTTTATAAAATTATCGGTAAAAGAAGCGAAAAGCGTAGCAAGAATTAAGAATTTTTCCCTTATTTTGACAACAATTAAACATATGTAACATGAAAAAACAATTTTTCTTATTCATTGCAGCCAGCTTGTTCAGCATCAGCAGCCTGATGGCACAGGAAGGAAGGCAGAAACTTACGCCTGAACAAAAGACCAAGGCTACCATGGAAAAGCTGGAAGTATTTAAATTGGATGCGGCAGCAAAAGCTAAAACAGAGTCTATTTTCAAAGAATTCTATACTTCTGTTCAAAAATCGATGGAAGATATGCGTGCATCGGGCAATATGGACCGTGAGGCAGCCAAAGAAAAACGTTATGAACTGGTAAACCTGAGAAACGGCCAGTTAAAGAAAGTGTTCACACACGAACAAATGAGGATCTGGGTAGATGAGATTGAGCCAACCCTGATGCCTAAAAAGCCAGAAACAGCACCCGTGCCAAATAAATAATTTTTTTTAAGAGATACCGATCCTGTTGTGCACAACAACAGGATTTTTTTTGCCCTGTATACTGCATTGTTAAAAAACTTTTATATAAATGGCTATGGAAATCAGCTAAGTTTTTATTACTTTTCTATTTACGAAACGAAATCTATCTGAATAAACGACTTGTTATGAACAATGCAATCAGCTGGTTTGAAATTCCTGCTCTCAACATGGATCGTGCCCAGCAATTTTATGAAAGTATTTTAGGCGTAAAGCTTATTCCCATGGACATGCCAAATATCAAAATGCGTCTATTCCCCATTGATGACATGATCAATGGCGTAGGTGGTGCAATAGTAGACAGTGGGGGTTTTCACAAACCATCAGGTACCGAAGGTGTGCTTATTTACCTGAATGGCAACCCTGATGTGCAGCAGGTACTTGATAGGGTTGGGCCGGCTGGTGGTACCATTTTGGTTCCAAAGACAGAAATTTCTCCCGAGTATGGATTTATGGCGGTGATCATTGATACAGAAGGCAACAGGATCGGTTTTCATTCGGCACCGAATGCCTGATGGTCATTACATTGATTTAAATGATCTGCAGATTTTGTGATAGAATGAAATGATATTTTCGAAAACCCTTTTAAGCGACCCATGCAATCAACAGCAACTAACGTAGAAGCCTACCTGGCAGAACTTCCCCAGGACAGGAAAGATACTATTAATAAGCTTCGAAAGGAAATTAAGAAGCATTTACCCAAAGGCTTCAAGGAAACCATCGGGTATGGTATGATCGGGTATGTGGTGCCGCACAGCTTGTATCCAAAGGGATACCATTGCGATCCGAAACTTCCGCTGCCATACATGAGCATCGCATCGCAGAAAAATTTCATCGCGGTATATCATATGGGTGTTTATGCCGATAAAAAACTGTTCGATTGGTTTACCGGTGCCTACGCAAAAGAAGTGCCCGGGAAACTTGACATGGGTAAGAGCTGTATCCGTTTCAAAAAACCGGAATCAATCCCATTCAAATTGATCGGAGAACTGGCGGGAAAATTGACCGTTGAGGAATGGGTAAACCTGTACGAAAGTCATTTTAAAAAATAATCGTGAAAAAATTAATCCCCTTTGCGATCTGCCTGGTAACCTGTGCTGCATTCATGGTTGCACAACCCGACAGAAAAAAAACATTCCGTCAACTCCATGCCCTGGAAGGCACCTGGTTGATGAAAACCAAAACCGGCGCTGTTGGGGAGCGATGGAAAATTACAGATAGCCTGCAGCTTCAAAGCCTTGGTTTCAGGATAAACGGGAAAGACACCGTTACCACCGAAAGTGTTTCCTTACAATGGAAGGATGCAGAGATCCACTATACGTCAACGGTATTAAATCAAAACAACCAGGAGCCGATCGTTTTTAAAATGACCTCGGCCGATAAGAAAGTTTACATCTTTGAAAATCCTGAACATGATTTCCCGAAAAGGATCGTGTACCGTATCATCTCAGCCGATTCTCTCCACGCCTATATTGATGCGGGCAAAAAAGATCCTGTTAAAAGACTTGACTTCTTCTATAAAAAGGTTAAAGATCAGAAGTTATGATGCAAGCATTATGCATTTGAAATTTCTTTTAATACATTTTCAATTCTTTCTGCCAGCGCTTCATATGGCGTATATCCCTTTGCCAGCAGGTAAAATTTAGATTCTCCTATCTGCATCAAAACAGCGGGGAAGCCCGTTACCTGCAATTGCTTGCACAAGGCAAAATCATAATATGCTTTTCCCTTGTATTCGTCACTGTGTAGTTTCTCAAAAAATATTTCGGGCTGAATGGAATACTTTTCCAGCAGGTGACGGTATGCTTCATCGTCGCAAAGATCACGGCCTTCGGAATGCAGGGCCTGCTGGAGGTCGGCGGCAAATTCAACCTGGCGCTGCGGATAATATTCCCTGAAAATACAAAGGGCAATGGCGGGCTTCTCAGATGATGGATACCAATCGCTAAGGTCGGGGTTATTGATATGCCACAGGTAATCGGATCCGAATACAATACCGGTATGTTCTTCAACTACTTTATAGGCTTTCTGAATATAGCCGGCTGTTTGTGCGATATGCGTGGGTTTTTCGGGAAGGATCATGCCACCACTCAACACTTCAATTTCTAACCGGTCGTGATATGTTTCCTGTACCTGTTTCATAACAGGGCTGAATCCATAACACCATCCGCAATAGGCATCGTAACAATAAATCAGCACAGGTTTATCCATGATGCAAAATTGATGCTTTTTAATGATCTTTTTGCAATCTTCCTATATTGACTAAGCAGGCAACTTTTTTTTAGGTGGTAAACCCATTTTACCGTTTGATAAACAAGATTTCCCTTTTGCAAATTCATTTGCCCGTTTGGGTTAGTAAGCCAAATCTTTATATCTTAACCACTGGTATCTTTTAATTGCTGCATGAGAATACGCATCCTCCTTATATTATTGATTGGCTTCTTTCCTTTGCTGTTAAAAGCTCAGTTCATTTTCCAGAATATCCGCTGGCAGGATGGATTAAGCGCAAAGGAAGTACGTTGCCTGTATAAAGATGTGGATGGCTTTCTTTGGATCGGCACAAGCAATGGACTTAACCGCTTCGATGGTGCCGTAATCAAACAATTTAAGAACGGCGCCAACCTCAATAACCTGTATATAAACAGCATTTATCCTTTTGAAGGCAAAGACAGTCTCCTGATCGGCACCAAACAAGGCGTGAGGGTTTTTAATAAACGTTCCGGCGTTTTCAAAACCGACAACCGTTTCTCTGCCCTTGAGAATGAGATCATTTCCACGATCAAACCCGATGACCAAAACAGGCTTTGGATCGCTACCTCTAACAGGATATTTGTATTTGCCAAAAGTAAACTATGGCCGGTAGCGGCACTGATGCCCGAAGCAAAAGTAATTGCTGAACAAGGTTTCTCAATTGCCGCTTTTGCCTGGGATCCTGTTCGCAAAGGATTTTGGGTCGGAGGCAACACCCCTTACTTTATAGATTGTCACCAGGATAAAGTATATCACAAAGAAAATAATCCACAGCATTTCGCCATGCTCGACAGTGCAGGCGTTTATTCCATAGCGTTAGATAGTAAAAACAATATGTGGTTCAGTTGTAACCTCAGGGCTTCGCTGAACTACTGGAATACGCATACCAATACGGTAGAAACATATACTGAACTGGACGGAAAAAAAATCTCCAGCGGAGCTCCAAACAGGATATTCATTGATCACCAGGACCGGGTGTGGATTTCAACCTGGTTATATGCAGCTTTCATCAAAGAGCCAGGCAAGCCTATAAAAAAAATTCCATTCAACCAGAACCAGATCTATTCTATCGGGTATGGATTTTTCAGAGATGCCATTGAAGATTCTGAGGGAAATGTATGGCTTGGCACCATCAATGGTGTGAGTAAAAGCCAGGCCCATGACCCTTTCCAGGCCATTTACCAACTGCCCAGTTTCGATTTTTTCCTGGAAACCGGATTTGCCCAGGCTAATTATATCGGCATATATAAAGATGTGATCATGGCCTGTAAGGAAGAAGGAATCGTGGCCTATAACATGACGGATCGGAATTATAAACGATATGTAGTTACTAACGGCACCGATTACATGCGTAATAAATTCGAAATGGCGGCACGGGCAGGAGAAACCTGGTGGTTTGCCGGGGCCGATGGAGTATATTACCTTGAACCAAAGGCTGAAAAACTCACGGCCTTCACACAAGTGAAGGAACATGCCTATGCCAAACAAGCCAATATTATTTTTACAGATCAAAAAGGAAATGTCTGGTTCCAGGTTGTGCACGATGCATTATACCGTTATAACCCTGTAACCAGGAATTGCACCCGGTTTGATGGGAAGGACAGTCTTTACGGACTGTTCGACATGAAACCTTGCCAGAGTTTCCTGAAACAGCGAAATGGCAACCTGTTGTTTGCAATGGGCGGATCTGGTTTGTTGAAGTTCGATCTGTCGTCGGAAAAATTCTCAAAGGTCGACCTGGGGAAAACAAACCAGCTTTTTATTAACAGTATGGAAGAAGACGGGAAGGGATTTATCTGGGCTGCTGTAAGTGGCAAAGGAATTTATAAATTAGATAAGAATGGAAAATGCCTTGATAGTATAAATACCAGCAACGGCCTGTTGTACGATAATATCGGCAGCATGGTTGTAGATGGAAGGGGCGCCATTTGGGCAGTGTGCCGGGAAGGGCTCATGTACTTTTACCCGGGAACCAAGGCCGTGACAAAAGTAGAAATAGACCTTGGTCAAACCCTGCAGGATTACTGGAATAATATCACGCTTGATAACGGCAAAGTATATGCGACCATGCTCGATCATGTTGTAGTGATCGATCCCTTCCGGTTTTCCGACATCAAGGTTAAATCGTCGCCCCATATTACTTCTATTAAAGTGTTTGGAAAAGAGATAAACGACAATGGAAGTACCCACCTCGAGTTGTCGCCCAATGAAGATTATATCACTTTCCAGTTTGCTTCATTAAATCACCGCGAAATTCCTTCACTGCAATACAGCTATCAATTGAAAGGTGTAGATAAAGAATGGATCAACGCCGGCAGGTTGTTATCTGCTTCTTACAATAACCTTAAACCCGGCGATTATATATTCAATGTCAGGAGTACAGATGAACATGGCAATTGGATGAATAGCAGCACCAGCATACAGCTCCATGTAAAACCTTATTGGTGGCAAAAATGGTGGTTCATCACGATAGCATCACTGCTTGCTATACTGGTTTTAATGGCTGTTTATAAAAATTACAAAAGGCATAAGCAGAAAAAAAACATTGACAAGACCATTGAATATTTTGCAAACTCGGTTTATGGCGAAAATTCAGTCAACGAAATTTGCTGGGATATTGCCAGGAACTGCATCTCGCAACTCGACTTTGAAGATTGCGTAGTATACCTTGTAAATGAAGATGGAGAAAAGCTGGTGCAAAAAGCTGCTTATGGACCTAAGAATCCGAAAGGGCATGAGATCATCGATCCGATCGAGATCAGCAAGGGACAAGGCATTGTAGGAACGGTATGGATGACAGGGAAACCAGCTCTCATCCATGATACCAGTAAAGACAGCCGTTACATTGTTGATGACGAACAACGATTCTCTGAAATATCTGTACCCATTTTTCACGATGGAAAAGTGATCGGCATCATCGATTCGGAACATGCCGAAAAGAATTTCTTTAAAGAAAGTCATTTAAAAGCGCTGACTACTATTGCATCAATCAGCGCCAATAAGATTGCAGAAGCCAAGGCCGAAGCGCTAGCAAAACAAAACGAAATAAAATTACTCGAGATCAATAAAATGCTTGCAGAAAGTCAATTGATGGCGCTGCGGGCACAGATGAATCCGCATTTTGTATTCAATTGTTTGAACAGTATACAGGAATGTATTGTAACAGAAAAATATGGGGAAGCGAGTAAATACCTGAATAAATTCTCTAAGTTGTTCAGGACGGTTTTGAATAATTCAGGAAAGAAACTGGTTTCAATTGAAGAAGAAAAAGAAGTGCTTGAATTATACCTGGAACTTGAACAGATGAGGTTTGAACGCAGTTTCGAATGTGAAATGATCGTGGATGAAGACCTGGAAACCGACGAGATCCTGTTGCCTTCGATGCTCCTGCAACCTTATGTAGAAAATGCCCTCTGGCATGGCCTGATGCACAAGCAGGGCGATCGTAAAATGAAGATCGAATTCAGGCGGGTATCAGAAGATATTTTCCGATGCATTATTGATGACAATGGCATCGGTCGGAAACAATCCTTCGCTTTGAAAGAACAACAAAGCAAGGCAAAAAGGCATGAATCGAAAGGATTGAAAATTTCCAAAGACAGGTTAACCCTGTTGGAAAGGCAGGGCTATCATGCCGGCATTGAGATCATCGACAAAACAGATGCAGCCGGAAATGCACTAGGCACTACCGTTATCATTGAACTATCTACCTTTTTAAAAAATATTTAAACGAGCATTATGATACGAGCATTGATCATCGACGACGAATTAAAAGCCAGGAATATCCTGGATCATTATGTAAAAAATTTCATCCCGGAAATCACTGAAGTAAGGCAGGCAGATTCCGTTGATGCGGCGCTGGAGATGCTTACAATGTTCAAACCCAATATTGTTTTCCTGGATGTGGAAATGCCGCACAAAAATGGTTTCGATTTCCTGTTGGCCATCCAGGATCCAGCCTTTGATGTAATATTCACCACCGCTTATAACCAGTATGCCATCCAGGCAATACGATTCAGTGCATTGGATTATTTACTGAAGCCGGTAGACCCTGATGAGCTAAAAGCTTCAGTGGTAAGGCATATGGAAAAGAAAGAATCCGCGGCGGAGAAAAAAGAATTGTTTAACAACCTGGTGCAGAATATTGAAAAAAAAGATGTGAAGGATTTTCGCATTGCCGTTCCATCGAACGAAGGTGTTTTCTTTTTTACGATAGAAGAGATCCTCAGGCTGGAGGCCGACCGCAGCTATACGCACATTCATTTAGTGAATAAGCGTCCTTTTATTGCCAGCAAAACACTTAAACATTTCGAGGAAATGCTCGATGAATTTAAATTTATCCGAACGCATAAATCCCACCTGGTTAATCCACGCCACATAACCCGCGTAAGCAATGATCATGAATTTGTTTTACTCACCGATGGTTCTAAAGTAGAAGTTTCCAGGAGAAAAAAAGAGGAAGTATTGCAACAACTCAATCTCCGATAAGGATTTTACCCTTGGTTAACAGGGCATTGGTATATGCAGGAATCATTAAAATGATTGCCCTGTAAACCTGTGCAGTAATCGCCTGTTTTTACCTTTGGTTGGTTGTTTGCAACCGCAGGCCAACTTGTTTTCCCTGCTGCCGCGTTTTGTTTATTCCTTTGTGACATCATGTTTACAGGATCATTTTATTCATATTTCTTCGTCGGCCTGGTTCTACTGGCACTTGTAGTTTTATTTTACCTGCGCCGGAATAAACAAAGCCTATTCACCCGGTTGCTTAGGAAAAAAGCTTTGGCCGAAGCCGAAGCCGTTATCCTGGGCATCCAGCTTACTGGTTTATACATCAAAGAAATTCCGCAAGCTATATTCCAGATACAAGTTACACCGGAAAGGGGAAAGAATTTTGTGGTTGAGATCAAAGGGGCATTGCCTGTTTCGGATTTTCCAAAAGTTCAGGCAGGGGAAAAGATCAGGGTGCGGTACAATCCGTACAGGCGAAAGGAAATGTATATTGTAAAGAAGCTTCAGTCATCTCAAAAACCAGCCGGGAATCCTTTGGTTCAACAACAATAACTGCTGGCATATCGGATCACCTGTATGTATTTCCCTTCAATTTACTTTGTATTACAATAATAGTTGATCAAATAAAAAAGAAACGAAATGAAAACCAAGCATGAAAGAATTCTTGGGGCTTTGAATAAAACAGAGATGTCGTCATTGCTGAAAGAAGTAAAAGAAACCCTTGCAATTGGTGCTGATCACGAGATGAAAATATTCAGCTCAGCTGAGTTATGGAATATACAACGCAGGAGAAGGATATTATTCGACAGAAGGAGTCGTTTATAATCACACATTTAACGATTTAACAAGTATACTTTGGGGGTTACTATTTTCGATGTTGATTAAAGGGGTTGCTTTACAGCAGCCCCTTTTTTTGCCCTGGAAACCGGATAAATGTTCAGCTCTACCGTTTGTTAATTGAATTAAATTGACATAGCACTTTCGTCTTTTCTTTGAATATAGAAATGAGTCATGAAATCATACATGTTTAACATACTAAAGTTTATTATTGCTACTGCTTTAATGCTGTATATCGGACAGAAAGTAAACCAGTCGGGCCAGGAATTTTCACCGGCAATGGATGATGATGATTTTTTCACTCTTTCAACTCCCGCTGCCATTCATTTCCTGAACAAGGAGCCTAAAAAGAAAATGGATTGCATTCGAAATATTAAAAAAATGACTGGGAGAACAGTTATTGAAATACCCGCATTACAATTGTCCGGGGTTTCCGGAAACCTTTAGATCGGGCGGGGATCGGGCAAAACGGGCAACAGCATTGTAAAGAACCGTGTGACAGGCTGAATGTTTTGCAAAGGTTTATCTGGTTTATAAAAAAGAATGAAGCTTCCCCAATAGGAAGCTTCATTCTTTTATTATAGCTATGTAAATTTCGCCCGTTTATTTACGGGTGAACTTAATTTCCATCGTTTTAAATTCTTTGCCATCGGGAGCTGGGGCAAACATTTCCATCTGGTGTGTTTTATCATCTATCACCTTAAAGGTTTCTCTCACTATCATTTCTTTTCCATCTCCCATTCCTGGGTCTACGCATTTTCCTGAAAGGTTCATGGTTTTAGTGGCGTCATCCCAGGTACCTTCGAGGACCATGATACCAGTTCCCATATTGTCGATCCATGTGCTGATGAATTTCTTTTTGGCATTGTCATAAGCCAATGTGCCGGTTCCTTCAAAAGGCATACCCATCATGTTTCCAGTGTTGGTCATCAGTTGGTAACGGCCTCCCATGATCATTTTATTTACGCTTGTTGCCTTACTCATTTGAGCAGGGGCGCCTGGCGCCATCCACATACTTACTTCGCCATCCCATTTGCCATCCCAGGATGCCATCAATTTATGCATATCGCCGGGCGTGCTATATGCTTGCCAGTTTTTCATCATGGTAGCAGAATCAGGCATTGGCGCCGGTGGAGTTACTTCCTCCTTTTTAACGGTAGAAGTTGTATCAGCAGTTGTTACTGCTGCATCTTCTTTTTTTGCTTCATTGTTGTTGCAACTGATTGCAATGGCACAGACAAGTGCTGCAGAAAGTATTTTTTTCATAAATAAATTTTTTACAAATTAGATAATCTGTTGAACGTGTGCAACCGCATTTTATACACATTAATGAGCTTCCAGCCAATTCAATCCCGAGCCGATCTCTGCATCCGTTGGCACGTCGTTTGGCAGCGCCAGTGCATGTTGCATACATTGTAAGATCACCGGCTTCACTGCATCCAGTTCATCCTTCAAAACATCGAATACCAATTCATCATGTACCTGCAGGAGCATTTTTGACTTGAATTTATTTTTTGCAAATTCTTTTTGGATCTGGATCATGGCCAGCTTGATCATATCGGCTGCCGTGCCTTGTATGGGAGAGTTGATGGCATTTCTTTCTGCAAATCCCCTTACCGTAAAATTGGCCGAGTTGATATCTTTTAACCACCTCTTCCTGCCCATCAGGGTTTCCACGTAACCATGCTCTTTTGCAAAGGTTATGGTATTATCCATGTACTGTTGAATATTGGGAAACTGCTTCTTATAATTATCAATGATCTCTTTTGCTTCGGTACGTGATATACCCAGGTTTTCGGCAAGCCCGAAAGCTCCCTGCCCATAAATGATGCCGAAATTTACACTCTTCGCTTTATAGCGCATTTCTTTTGTTACCGCCGATTCTTCCACATTGAAAACTTTTGCAGCCGTTGCAGTGTGAATGTCTTTACCGGTTTTAAAAGCAGCACACATGTTTTCATCTGCGCTGATGGCCGCCACGATCCGTAACTCGATCTGGGAATAATCGGCCGAAACCAATACATGGTTTTCGTCCCGGGGAATAAAAGCCTTCCTGATCTCCTTGCCTTTGTCGGTGCGAATGGGAATATTCTGCAGGTTGGGGTTATTGCTGCTAAGCCTTCCCGTTACTGCCACGGCCTGCGCATAACTGGTGTGTACCCGGCCTGTTTTTGCATTCACCAGCTCGGGCAATGCATCCACATACGTATTTTTTAATTTCGTGAATTCCCTGAAAGAAAGAATATCATCCACGATCTTATTCTGGCTTGCCAGTTTCAGCAACACATCTTCACCGGTCGCATACTGACCCGTTTTGGTTTTTTTTGCTTTGGGATCGAGCTGCAGTTTTTCAAATAATACTTCGCCCAGTTGTTTGGGAGAAGCCAGGTTGAACCGCACTCCTGCCTGCTCATACACACGTTCCTCCGCTTCTTTGGCTTCCAGCTCCAGCTGCCTGGAATATTCTTTAAGAAACTGTTCATCGATACGGATACCTTCAAATTCCATATCGGTCAAAACTTTCACGAGTGGATTTTCTACTTCATAAAAAACTTTTTCTACCTGCTTTGTTTTTAATTGTGGGAGAAAAATATTTTTTAACTGCAGGGTGATGTCGGCGTCCTCTGCAGCATAATCTTTTATTTTCTCCGGTTCTACATCTGCCATATTTCCCTGGCCCTTGCCTTTCTTGCCGATCAGTTCTTCGATATGTACCGGCTCATATCCCAGGTATTTTGCACTGAGTGCATCCATGCTTCTTTTCCCATCGGGCTCAATCACGTAATGTGCGAGCATGGTATCGAAGAGGCTGCCCGACAATTGAAATCCATACCATTTCAGCATCAGCAGGTCATACTTGATATTCTGGCCAATCCAGGTGATGGAACTATTTTCAAATAGCGGGCGAAAATTTTCCAGCAATGAAACACATGCTGTTCTATCGGCCGGGCAGGGAACATAATAAGCTTCACCGGCAGTGAGCGCAAAGCTCATGCCTACGAGATCGGCATTGTTGGCATCAAGCCCGGTTGTTTCTGTATCGAAACAGATTTCTTTTGCTTTCTGAAGCGCATTGATCAACTCACGGAGTTGTGTATCCGAACTTACCAGCACATAGTTATGTGGGCTGTTGTGAATGTTTTTACCTGGCACAACCTCCGTTTCCGGTTCATCAATACTTGTTTCAACAGTTGATGTCTGGGCATCTACAGCAGCAGCATTTCCAAATAGATCCATTTGTCCGGGTGACGCTTTTTTCACTTTAGGTTCAGCAGAATGATTCCAGACTTCAGCCTGTACATTGATGTCTTCTCCTAATATGCGTTTGCCAAGTGTTTTAAATTCAAGTTCCTCAAATACCTGTTTCAGCGCATCTTTATTCATTTCCTTGATCCTGAAATCTTCTTCATGAAAAACGGTTGGAACGTTGATGAGGATGGTCGCCAGTTTTTTACTGAGGATGGCCATCTCCTTTCCTGCCCTTATTTTTTCGCCAACAGATCCTTTGATCTCATCTGCGTGTTCAATTATATTTTCCAATGTTCCATATTCTGCCAGCAATTTGGCCGCGGTTTTTTCACCAATGCCCTTTACGCCGGGGATATTATCTACCGCATCTCCCATCAGGCCGAGTATATCGATCACCTGGCTTACATCTTTAATGCCCCATTTTTCACATACTTCTTTGGGACCAAGTATTTCGAAATTACTTCCCTGGTAAGGCGGCTTATAAATTTTAATGTTTTCGGAAACGAGTTGTCCGTAATCTTTGTCGGGCGTTACCATAAAAACTTCGTAGCCTGCTTTCTCGGCCTGTTTGGCCAATGCACCAATTACATCATCTGCTTCATACCCATCAATGCCGATGACGGGGATGTTGAGGCCTTCGATAATGCGTTTGATATCGGGTACGGCGGCGAGGATATCTTCGGGCGTTTCCTGCCGGTTGGCTTTATAATCGGCGAAATCGGTATGGCGTTCGGTAGCAGCATGTGTATCGAAACAAACAGCCATATGGGTTGGCTTCTGGTTATTGATAAGATCGAGTAATGTATTGGTAAAACCAAACTGGGCATTGGTGTTTCTTCCTTTGCTCGTGATCCGTGGATTGCGAATAAGCGCATAATATGCCCGGAATACCAGGGCAAAAGCATCCAGTAAAAATAGTTTTTTCTGCATGAGGTAAAAGTAAAACAATTGAAGGGAAATGGGAATGGGAATGTTATAAATGGCCCGGTATTTAAAATGTAATGGGAGTAAATGCATTCAACCGAACGGTTCCCATTCCTCGTCACTAAATTGATTGGTATTTATTAAAATAAATTTATTCAATAATCAGGTTCTGTATATTTATAAAAACGGAACGCTTAACAATAACCCATTCATGACATCTATTTTACCAGCCGGCTTACACGACATTGAACTCCTTACAGAACTTGGCAGGCAAACATTTATTGAATCGCATGGACATAGTGCTGCTCCAGCAGATATCGAAACATACATTACAAACAAGTTTACCAAAGATGCATGTAAAGCAGCATTGGAAAATGTAAACAATCATTACGCTATCATATACCATGACAATAAACCTGCCGGATACTCGAACATTATATTCGATGTGGCTCATGAAAATATTCCATTTAAAAATGTTACGAAGCTTGACAGGTTGTATTTGCTAAAACAATTTTATGACCTGCGATTAGGATCTATATTATTGAATCATACAATTGATCAGTCGAAACAAAACGGGCAGGCTGGCATGTGGTTATATGTTTGGAAATTAAATGAAAGAGCGGTTCAATTTTATACAAAGAACGGATTCGGAATCATTGGGAGTTTTGATTTCAGCATTTCTGCCAATCATTCGAATCCCAATCATCAAATGTTGCTGATATATTGATCGGTGGTTTCTATCTGCATAAAAAAAGGACATCCTTTCGAATGTCCTTTAAAAAAATATTGAACGTGTTGTGTTATTAAGTTAGTCGTTTATCTACTGCCTTAGCTAAATCTGCGTCATTGCGAGGAACGAATATTGAATGTTTTAGAATTTATACTCCAGGTATGCTGGTAACATTGCCCGCCAGGTTGGCCAGTCGTGTTTCCATTCGGTTCCCCAGATATCCAGTTCATGGTTGATGCCTTTATTGGCCAACACTCCTGAAAATTTACGCGATGCTTCCGGATCTTCATAGTCACCACTGCCGGTGAGTATGTGAATGTGTTTGCTCTTACGGATATTATCCAGGTACCAACTATCGGCCAGGTTGGGCATATAGTGCTGGGGTGAGTTAAAATAAACCTGGTCATCGTAAAATCCTTTCGTGTATTCTGTAAGGTCGTAAACACCACTCATGGCAATTACGCCATCAATGAGATCGGGGCGTTTTAAAAACAGGTTCATGCTATGCAGGGCCCCGAAGGAAGCGCCACAAGTAATGATGGGTGTTTCGGACGATGTATTCGTTTTAATAAATGGAACCACTTCATTATAAACATATTGGTTGAACTGGTTTTGGCGGATGGCTTTGTGCTCACCAGCCATTTCGTTATTTAACCAGCTTTCATTGTTTATGCTGTTGATAGAGAATATACGCACTTTGCCTGCATCAATATAGGGCGCCAGGGTTTCCATTAACTGAAAACGCTCATACTCCAGGTAATCTGCTGCTGCTGTTGGTACCAGCAATAAGGCAAATCCGTAATCGCCATAAGCCACAATAGGCATGTCTTTTTGTAATGAAGGGCTGAACCAGTTGGCCAATTCTCTTTTCATAAAACAGTTAATATTTAGTGGATTGTAAATATAGAAACAATATTTTAATAGAAACAAATGTTAATATGACGTACCGGGAGCCCTCGATTCAAATCTGTTATGGTGAAATAATGGATATCCCTTATTTTTACAGCTATAAAATTCATTACATGATGTTCCGTTTTCAAAGATCCATTGTTGCCGCCCTGTTATTACTTATCAGCTTTACTTCCTGTGAAAAAGAAATGAGTACAGAAAATGGTGGTTCATCTCTTTCTTTGGGAACCAATTCAGGAACCTCGGTATATACTTATAATGGCGCACCCAATATCTGCAGCACCCCGGTTGTAACCGGTACCTACCAGGTTGGCGTTTCACTCGATCTTACCAATACTGTTACCGTAAACGTTGATGTAACAACCCCGGGAACGTATGTAATTTCTACAGCCAATATCAATGGAATGATTTTTTCTTCTGCTGGTACATTTGCCACAACAGGAGCTCAAACGATTACCCTTGTTGGCTCTGGTGTTCCGCTGAATGCAACTACCAGCATCTTTGTTCCTGGTACAAATGGTTGTTCATTTACCATCTCTACTTCCAATGCACCTGTTGTAACAAACTTCCTTCAATGCAGGATCGACGACGTTCCATTTACCTTTAATTTTAGTGCATTTGCCATTAAAAGTGCAGATACTTTATCTATTGGCGGACTAGTTTCGGGAACCAGTTTTGAAGTATTTGCCATTGACATCATTGGATCTACTAATTTACCCACAGGCCAATACCAGGAAGAAGGTGCAGCCCCCGGAAATCCTTTTGTAGAAGTTGGCTATACAGATGATGCATTTGGCATCTGGTATGTAGACATTAATGCGCCGACGCCCCGCACAAACCCATTCAAAGTAACCATTACAGCTATTTCGGCTACACGGGTTAAAGGTACTTTCACCGGGAACCTGTATGATGCAAATGATATAGCTCCCCCCAAAGTGATCACCGCCGGAAGTTTCGATCTGCCGATACAATAAGAGGTAAGTACGTTTCCATTCAATTATTCAAGAACGCCTTCTTTGATTTCTGTCCAAAGTTCACGGTAACATTTGGCTGCATAACTGCTGTTTGCAAATTCCATGACAGGGGCTTTGTGAATGCCCATTTTTTCTACATCACTCAGGTAAGGAATGTAATTCTGGAAAAAGCGTTTGTCTTTATATAATTCTTCCATGATCTCATTGTGCAGTTTCTTACGCAGATCGGTCATGGTGAAGAAACACATCAGCTTACTCATATCCAATTCCTTTTCTTTAAAATAATCCTTCACCATATGATAGGTTCTGATAGATAAAGTGGTTGGAATAACGGGCATAAGCACTATGTCTGCAGCGTTAAAAATATTTTCGCTGAGGGCACTAAAGCCGGGCGGACAATCAATAAACACAAAATCATATTCCTTATCCAGCTGTTTGATCACATTCTTCAGCCTGCTTTTATTTCCTTTCATCTCATCCAGCATGATATCGGCGCTTTTCGATGAATTGTCGGCAGGTATTACATCAAGCAGTTCAAAATCGGAAGACAGGATCGCATTTTCCAGGTGAGCATCCTTTGTGATCAGTTTTTTTATCCCAGGATGAACCTTCGGTTTTACTTTATAATAAAAAGAAGATGACCCTTGTGGATCGATATCCCACAAGAGTGTTTTATAGCCATCGGCGGCAGAGAGGTATGCAAAATTCACGCAGCTGGCAGTTTTGCCAACGCCTCCTTTCAGGTTATACAAGGCAATGACGATCATATTAATGTTGTTTTGAAGTTCAGCAGTAAGATAGTAAATTATTTATTTATACGGCTGTGTGTATGCAGATTTGTAAGCAGCGCAAATGTTTCGTTTACTATAAGGATAATCCGTAAATCTCTATCGTTGATTTCCCGCATGAAGGTACCTATTGCTAATTTGCTTAATGGTGGATGGCTTCCTTTTTTCCAGTGCACTACGGCTGATCTTACGGTAGAAAATATATTGCCTGCCATCCCAACGCCAAACAGGCAAGTCATCTCCGGGACCGCCAATGACCAGGTCAGGAAATCCTTTACTCATTGTTGTTAGCACCAGCGGCATGCTACCAGAAAATCCAAAATTGGATTGATAAATACCTTGCTTATTTTTTATGAACAGGAGTACATTGCTGCCGATATTTCCGGATGTGTATGTATTTCCAAAAACGAGGCAGATCTCTTCCGTGCTGTCTTTATTAAGGTCGGTGACTAATACGGTTGCTGTAAATGGAAATTGAATTGCTGTGGGATCATCCCCAAATAAGAATTGCTTTTTATCGGCAGCCAGTACGAAACCGGTATTAAGATAAACCTGGTTTTTTTCTTTGCTGATCAATTTCGTTTTGATGCCTGAAAACAATAAGCGGGCACCTTCGCTGATACCTGTCTGGGCCTGAACGGCGAAGACATTAAAGAACATCAATATGATGAATACAATTTTCACGAAGGTTGATGCATGCATTTTTATTTTTTCATTTCTGCCAGTTCTTTCTGCAGTTTAAACATTTCATCCCGAAGCCTGGCCGCTTCCATGAAATCGAGATCGCGGGCTGCTTTTTCCATATCTCTTTTCACTGTTGCAATACCTTTTTCCAGTTGAGGGATCGTTTTATATTGAACCTGCTCTTCGGCAGCCACTGGTACGAGGTCTTCATCGGGGCCCACTGAATAAGGGTTTGAAGGATCATATCCTTTTACATCAAGCACCGAGCCCTGTGCAAAAACCTGTTCCCTTGATTTGATGATGGTGGTTGGTGTGATGCCATGCAGGGTATTGTAGGCAACCTGTTTTTCCCGTCGGCGACTGGTTTCATCAATGGTCTTCTGCATGCTTTCGGTCATCTTATCGGCATAAAAGATCACCAGCCCGTTCACATTACGGGCAGCCCTACCCGCAGTTTGGGTCAGACTTCTTTCGTTGCGGAGAAATCCTTCCTTATCGGCATCCATGATGGCCACGAGGGAAACTTCGGGTAAGTCGAGTCCTTCCCTTAAGAGGTTAACACCTACCAGTACATCTATTACGCCTAAACGCAGATCTCTTAATATTTCCACTCTTTCCAGTGTATCTACTTCACTGTGGATATACCTTGATTTGATATTGATGCGGCCAAGGTATTTATCCATTTCTTCGGCCATTCGTTTGGTTAAGGTGGTTACCAATACCCTATCGCCACTGGTTACACGCTTATCTATTTCGTCGAGCAGGTCGTCTATCTGGTTCAGTGATGGGCGCACTTCTATCGGCGGATCCAGCAGGCCCGTTGGCCTCACTACCTGCTCTACTACCACGCCCCCGCATTTTTCCAATTCATAATCGCCGGGTGTAGCCGATACATAAACAGTCTGGTTGGTTAGGTTTTCAAATTCATGAAAATTCTGCGGGCGGTTATCCATGGCCGATGGTAACCGGAATCCATAATCAACAAGTACAAGTTTACGGCTCCTGTCGCCACCATACATTCCGCTGACCTGCGGGATGGTCTGGTGACTTTCGTCAATGATGGTGAGAAAGTCATTCGGAAAATAGTCGAGCAGGCAGAATGGCCTGGCACCAGGTTTGCGACGATCGAAGAAACGGGAATAGTTTTCAATGCCATTACAGTAACCCAATTCACGTATCATTTCCAGGTCGTAGTTCACCCGTTCGCTGATGCGTTGCGCTTCTATGTATTTACCTGAACTTTTAAAATATTCTACCTGTGCGGCGCATTCGTCCTGTATCTCACTTACTACCTGCGCCAGCATGTCTTTGGGTGCCAGGTAAAGATTGGCAGGGAAGATGGCGGCATTGTCTACAGCGCTGATCCTTTTGCCACTGCTGAGTTCCAGGGTTTCAATGCTTTCGATCTGGTCGCCGAAAAAACTGATCCGGTAACCAAAATCTACATAAGGCAAGTTGATATCGACCGTATCACCTTTTACCCTAAAACTTCCCCGGTTAAAATCGCCCTGGCTGCGATGGTATAAAGAATTTACGAGTGCATGTAAAAATCCCTGCCGCGAGATCACCTGGTCCTTTTGTATTCGTATGATCCCGTTCTCATATTCAGTTGGATTACCCATACCATAGATACAACTTACACTCGCCACCACAATGATGTCCCTGCGGCCACTTAATAATTGGGCTGTTGCCTGTAACCGAAGCTTGTCGAGTTCTTCATTGATGCTGAGGTCTTTTTCTATATAGGTATTACTCACAGGCATATACGCTTCCGGCTGGTAATAATCGTAATAGGAAACGAAATACCCTACGGCATTGTCGGGGAAGAATTGTTTGAACTCACCATACAATTGCGCTACCAATGTTTTATTATGAGTAAGTACCAGCGTTGGCCTTTGTACATTTTGAATCACATTGGCCATGGTAAATGTTTTACCACTACCGGTTACCCCAAGCAGGGTTTGGTATGGCTCTCCATCCAGGATACCTTCTGTAAGTTTATGAATAGCGCCTGGCTGGTCACCGGCCGGCGCATAACTTGATTTTAAATTAAATGGCATGATGTAATCTGCTTCAATGGCAAAGCCCTCCGGGAGCCCTGTAAAAATAGAAAAAATCGGTGGTTTGTAGCCCGTGATTTCGGTTCATGTATATGACAATGCTGATAACTGCGACAATGGATTGCGTATAGGCTACACCGTCTTATGGTTATAATTGATGGAATTAAGTGTTTTGTTGCCGTTCAGGCTACCCAAACCATTCCAAGGTTACATTAACGTTTTTATTTGTCATTAGGCTTGCTTTCCGGCCAAAATAACGTACCTTTGCGCCCTGAAAAACAGCTCCTGGCTGTTAGCCTGAAGCTGTTGGCCTATTGCCTTCACATATGGCTAATGCCTTGCGCTAAAGCAAATTAACAATGAATATTCGCAACATCGCCATTATTGCACACGTAGATCATGGCAAAACAACCTTAGTAGACAAGATTTTACACGCAACCAAAGTTTTCAGGGATAACCAGGATACTGGTGAACTCATCATGGACAGCAATGACCTGGAAAGAGAACGTGGTATCACCATTTTCAGTAAAAACGTATCAGTAACCTATAAAGACGTTAAGATTAACGTGATCGATACTCCTGGTCACTCGGATTTTGGAGGTGAAGTAGAAAGGGTATTGAAAATGGCCGATGGCGTATTGCTGTTGGTTGATGCTTTTGAAGGACCTATGCCACAAACCCGTTTTGTGTTGCAGAAAGCCCTGGCGCTTGGTCTTCACCCGATCGTGGTGATCAATAAAGTTGATAAGCCTAATTGCCGCCCCGATGAAGTACACGATGCGGTATTTGAATTGTTTTTCAACCTGGATGCAACAGAAGAACAGCTTGATTTTCCTACCATTTATGGTAGTAGTAAAAATGGCTGGATGAATACTTCCATCGCAGAAACCACTAACATCCTTCCATTGCTTGATGCCATCCTGGAACATGTTCCGGAACCAAAGGTAAATGAAGGTCATACCCAGATGCAGATCACGTCGCTTGATTATTCTTCATTCCTTGGCAGGATCGCTGTAGGAAAAGTAGCCCGTGGAAGCATCAAAGAAAACCAGCAGGTTGCTTTGATGCAGGCCGACGGCACTATCAAGAAAATGAGGATCAAAGAGCTTTATGTTTTCGAAGGCATGGGCAAGAAAAAAGTATCAGAAGTTTTTGCAGGAGATATTTGTGCAGTAGTAGGGCTTGATGATTTCAACATTGGTGATACCATTGCAGATATTGAAAATCCAGAAGCATTGCCGGTGATCAGTGTTGATGAACCAACCATGAGCATGTTATTTGGTATCAACAACTCCCCTTTCTTTGGTAAGGAAGGTAAATTTGTTACCAGCCGTCACTTACGCGACAGGCTGATGAAAGAAACAGAAAAAAACCTGGCGCTTCGTGTAGAGGACAGCGATAGTGCTGATAGCTTTTTAGTATATGGTCGTGGTATCCTTCACCTTGGTATTCTTATTGAA
>Ga0075152_10001017_pt1 | contig 20310 bp, 18 predicted proteins | sample JI61114C2DNA_FD_70964 | JGI IMG/M metagenome (GOLD analysis project Ga0075152, IMG submission 70964) | Wastewater effluent complex algal communities from Wisconsin, to seasonally profile nutrient transformation and Carbon sequestration -... | ecosystem: Engineered > WWTP > Effluent > Algae...
GAACCTTGGGCTGATCGCTGCGGTGAACGGCGCGGACTTCCTGCGTTCGGCCAATCTGCCGGCCCCGGCATTGCTGGCGGCGATCGTGGTGATGACGGCAGCCATCAACCTGCTGGTGGGATCGGCGAGCGCGAAGTGGGGCCTGCTGGCGCCAGTTCTCGTGCCGATGCTGATGCTGCTGAACATCAGCCCGGAGATGGCGACTGCGGCCTATCGCGTGGGCGATGGGGCGACGAACATCATTACGCCGCTGATGGTGTACTTCCCGCTGATCCTGACGTTTGCGCAGCGGTGGAATCCGCAGTTCGGGCTCGGCAGCCTGACGGCGATGATGCTGCCTTACTCGATCTGGATCCTGATCACGGGTGTGGCGCTAACCGTTGGTTGGGTGGCGCTGGACCTGCCGCTCGGGCCGGGAGCGACAGTGGGCTACACGCTTCCGCCGCAGTAGCGGCGGGGGCGCTGTGGCTCATCGCGGAGACGAAGTGTCTTAGTGCGCCCAGGTGCGCTGTGGCTGCTGCAGGATCATGATCTTCTGCCAGATCTTGCGTGAGAGGCTGGTCGTCAGATCCTCGATCTCGTTGACGGCTTCGATGATGATCGGGTCACGCATGTTCTGCATGTAAAGGGCGGCGAGCTTGCCCGTGAGCGACAGCATCTCGCTGCAATAGTCGAGATAACGGATCAGCTCGAACTCGGTCATGTCGTGGACCTGCGAGGAGGCGGTGGAGGAGTAGCCCTTCCACAGCTGTGTCGGGTCCTTGGTGAGCTGGTGCATGTCGACGACGTGCGCGATTGAACGCAGCTCGTGCAGGTCGCGCAGGACAGCGCGGCGGCGCCAGCGGGATTCGAGGTTGAGCAGGAACCAGGACGCAGCGCCCGAGAGCGCGATGGTGTTCACGGCTGCGTCGACGCCCTGGAGGACGTTGGATGCATCGTTCTCGACCGGCAGGTTTGGCAGGGCCGTGGCGAACCAGACGAGCCCCGCGGCGCCGACGGCGATCGCCACGCCGACGCCCGTGCGGAGCCAGATGTTTGGCTTGGCGACCCACGACAGCGTGCGCTTGTCCTCGCGTGCAATGTCCAGCAGCTGCTTGCAGAGGTTGGCGAGGCCGCGATTGGGGAAACGTTCCTGGATGCGCTGTTGGAGCGTTTCCAGCGTCGCTTCGATCCGGTCGGCGTTGAGTGAACGGTAGGGCATGGACGCCAGTAATGGCGCGTGACGGGGCGATGGGGAAGGGGGATTCCTATTCCCCCGCCTCGTCTTCGTAGCCGACAAGGTGGAGCGGGCGGGCCTTGCGGCCTTCGAGTTCGGCCCAGCGGGCGAGGGCGTCGTCGCGGCCGTGGGTGACCCAGAGCTCTTCCGGGTTCACTTCACGTACCGTGGTGGTGAGTTCATCCCAGTCGGCGTGGTCTGAGAGGATGAGGGGGAGTTCGATGCCGCCGGCCTTGGCGCGCTGGCGGATGTTCATCCAGCCGGAGGCAAAGGCGATGATGGGGTCGGGGAAGCGTTCGGCCCAGGGTGTGCCGGTGGCCGAGGGCGGGCAGAGGATGATCTTGCCGGCGAACTTCGCACTGTCCTTGCGCTGGCCCTTTTCGAGTGTGGCGGGTTCGAGCAGGCCGAGGGGGATGCCGAGGCGTTCGTACATGTCGCACAGCTGCTTCATGGCGCCGTGGATGAAGATGGGCTCGTTGTAGCCGGCTTCGCGCAGTTCGCGGATGACGCGCTGGGCCTTGCCGAAGGAGTAGGCGCCGACGAGATGGGCGCGGTCCGGGAAGGCGCGGATGGAGGCAAGGAGTTTGCCGACTTCGCCGGAGCTGTCCGGATGCCGGAAGACGGGCAGCGCGAAGGTCGCCTCCGAGATGAAGACGTGGCAGGGCGCGACCTCGAAGGGGGCGCAGGTGGGATCGCGGCGGCGCTTGTAGTCGCCGGTGCAGATCATGGTGAGGCCCTTGTGCTTCACCTCGACCTGCGCCGAGCCGATGACGTGGCCGGCGGGGATGAGACGCACATCGACATCGCCGATGCGCGTGGTCTCGCCATAGCGTGCGGATTGGCGGGCGCGGGTGAAGCCTTCGCCATAACGGGTGGCCATCGCCTCGATCGTTTCGGGGGTGGCGAGCACGGCGCCATGGCCGGCGCGGGCGTGATCGGCGTGGCCGTGGGTGACGACGGCGCGGTCCACCCCGCCGCGCACGGGGTCGATATAGAAGTCACCCGGCGGGCAATAGAGGCCCTGTGGCGTGGGGCGGAGGAGGTCTTCGGGCCGGATCATATTGAAGATATGGGGGATTGTGCGGATTTGGACAATTTCTGTCGTTGCGGATGCTCCAATAGGCCCGCTGGCGCGTATACCGGCCATGAAAAGCTTTCTGATCGCTGCCAGCCTCGCCGCCTCCGCTCTGCTGAGCGGCTGCATTACGTCACCCGGGCCCGGAGGCGGACCTCCGCCCGTGGCGCAGGTGGACGCGGGTCGCCTCTATACGGGCGCCTGGCACGAGATCGCGTTCCGGCCCAACTGGCTGCTGGAAGGGTGTGTGGCTGGCGTCACGCTTTACACGCCGACCGACAAACCGAACCAGGTGCATGTGCGTGACTCATGCCGGGACAAGACGCTCGATGGTCCCGAGAAAGTGGTCGAGGGGACTGGGCACATCCTGGATCCGGGTACGAATGCGAAGATCAGGGCGGACTATTTCCTGTTCGTGAGCCGCGAGACGTGGGTGGCGGCGCTGGCGGATGACTATAGCTGGTTCATCTCGGTGACGCCGGACTTTGGCGAGGTGAACATCTTCACGCGTAGTCCGCAGCCGGGGCAGGCTCTGGTCGATGAACTGACGGCGAAGATCAAAGCGTGGGGGTATGACACCTCGCTGCTGGTCTATCCGGTGCAGCCGCCGAACTAGGCGAAGTCTGGATCGCGCGCTCGCGTAGAGCCCTGTGGACGCATCGGTAACCTTACCGGATTGAGGCGGCGTATCCTCCCCGCTGCCTTGAGTTTTCCCCAAATTGACCGATCTATGCCGCTGGCCTGATGGCTCCTTTCGGGGCCGGGCGGACGCAGGGACGGACATGGCAAGCGCATTCGACGCGACGAGGCGGATGATCGCGGCCATGTTGCAGGGCCGGACGACCGCGGACATTGCCGCGCAGAGCAGGCCGGACACGACGACACCGCTGAAGCCGTGGATACGGCCGGCGAAGCGGCTGGAGCCGACTTTCACCAACTCGAACTGGAAGACGTTGCTGGCCAACTCCGGCGCGAGTGAAGCGGACAAGGCCGAGCTCTATGACGCCAAGGCGCAGGAGCAGCTGGAGCGTTACGAGCACAATGTGGAGAATTACATCGGCACGCTGCGGCTGCCGGTGGGCGTGATCGGGCCGCTGCGGGTGAACGGGATTTTCGCCAAGGGCGATTTCTATGTGCCGCTGGCGACGAGCGAGGCGGCTCTGGTGGCGAGCTATGGGCGCGGGGCGCGGCTGATCTCGTCTGTGGGCGGGGCGACGACGGCGACGCTGGCGGAGGGCGTGCATCGCTCGCCGGGGTTTGCGTTCGGGACGACGACGGAGGCGGGGCTGTTCGTCGCCTGGGTGTGCGAGAATTTCGAGCTGCTGGAGACGGCGGCGCAAGCGACCACGCGGCATGGCAAGCTGGTGGAGATCAGCCCGCATGTGGAGGGCGACCACGTCTACCTCGTGTGCAGCTTCACGACGGGGGACGCGGCGGGCCAGAACATGGTGACCATCGCGACCGAGGCGGTGTGCGCGGCGATCGAGCAGCATTCGCCGGTGAAGCCGCTGTACTGGTTCGTGGAAGCGAACTTCTCGGGCGACAAGAAGGCGTCGCACATGTCCTTCGCCGGCGTGCGGGGGCGGAAGGTCACGGCTTCGGTCGAGCTGCCGGGTGAGGAGATCCAGAAGCAGCTGCACACGACGCCGCGGCGCATGGAAGAGTATTGGCGCATGTCGGCGCTGGGCGGCGTGATGTCAGGCTCGATTGGCGTGCAGGGGCATTATGCCAACGGGCTGGCGGCGCTGTATCTGGCGACGGGACAGGATGCGGCGTGCGTGGCGGAGAGCGCGGTGGGGGTTACGCGCATTGAGCAGCGGGATGGCGGCGGGCTGTTCGTGTCTGTCACCCTGCCGAATGTGATTGTGGGGACTGTTGGGGGCGGAACTGGATTGCCGACGCAGAGCGCGGGGTTGAATATTCTCGGGCTCAAGGGCGCGGGCAATGCGCGGGCGTTTGGCGAGGTGATCGCGGCGGTGTGCCTGGCGGGGGAGCTGTCGATCATCGGGGCGCTGTGTGCGCATGAGTTCGCCAGCGCGCACAAGAACCTGGCGCGGGGCAAGGCGTGAGCGACGCCGTTGCATCGAAGGCGCGCGGACTTGCGGCGCGCCTGTGGGAATACCAGGCGGAACGCTTTCCGGTGTTCAAGCATGGCGTACTGATCGCAGCGTTTGGGACGTCGGCGGTTTGCCTGTCTGCATTGCTGCGTGGCGCGGCGCCGGCGTGGCTGGCGCTGGTGGTGGCGGTGCTGGTGCTGTTCGGGCTGTTCTTCCAGCTGCGCGTGGCGGACGAGCACAAGGACAATGAGGACGACACGAAGTATCGGCCGGAACGGCCGGTGCCGCGCGGGCTGGTTACGCTTGGCGAGTTGCGCGTTGTCGCGATTGGCGTGGGACTACTGCAGGTTGCGCTGACGGCGTGGCTGGACTGGCGGCTGCTAGGGTTGCTGCTGCTGGTGTGGGCTTACATGGCGGTGATGACGAAGGAGTTCTTCGTTCCCGCATGGCTCAAGAAGCGGCCGATCGTCTACATGGTGAGCCATATGGCGATCATGCCGTTGATCGACCTTTATGCGACGGCGTGTGACTGGCTGCCGGCGGGCGTGGCGCTGCATGAGGATTTCGGGCTGACGCTGGGGGCGTTCCTGTTGCTGTCGCTGGTGAACGGGTCGGTGATCGAGATTGCGCGCAAGAGCTGGGCGCCGGGGATGGAGCGCGAAGGCGTCGAGACGTATTCGAAGCTGTGGGGCGCGGGGCGTGCGGGCGTTGCTGTGATGGCGATTGTGCTTGTCGGGCTGGCGGTGGCGGCGTTCGTCAACGTGCGGTCGGGGGCGAGCATCTGGTTCCTCGTCGCGCTGATGGCGGTGACGATGTATGCGGCGTGGACCGCGATCGACTATGCCGGGACGCCGACCGAGAAGACGGTGAAGCGCATGGAGACGGGGACGGCGCTGTTCGTGATTGCGAACTATGTGCTGCTGGGCGTTCTTCCGCAGATGGGGTCGCTGTGGCTGACGTGAGCGAAACTCCGAGCCTAATGTTTGGCGCCCATGCTGCCGTGCCTGAGGCGGGCGGCAAGGGCGCGGCGCTGGCGAAGCTGGCGGCGACGTTTCCGGTTCCGGTGTTTTTCGTGATTTCGGCGGATGCGTTCGATGCGAGCGGCATGAAGGCGGCCGCGCGCGCAGAGGTTAAGCTGGGGTTGGAGCGGCTGGGTGCGGCAGGGCCGTTTGCGGTGCGGTCTTCCGGCTTGGAAGAGGATGGTGCGGCGAGCGCGCATGCGGGTCAGTTTGCGACCGAGCTGAATGTTGCCTCTGCAGATGTGCCGGCGGCGGCGCATCGTGTCTGGCTGTCGGGGTTCACGGAGTCGCTGGCGGCTTATCGCATCGCGCATGGGCTGTCGGGTGATCCGCAGCCGCCGGCGGTGATTGTGCAGATCATGGTGGCGGCGCGCGCGGCGGGCGTGGCGTTTTCGGCTGATCCTGTAATGGGCGATCACAGTGTTGTGGTGATCAGCGCGATCAAGGGGCTGGCGGACAAGCTGGTGGGCGGCGAGGAGGATGGCGACAGCTATCGGATCGCGGCGGATGGCGCGACGCTGGAGGCTGAGCTGGTTGATGGCGAGGCTGTGCTGAGCGAGGCCGAGCGCGCCGAGGTGGCCGCGATGGCGCGGCGGGCGGCCGAGCATTTCGGGTGTCCGCAGGATATCGAGTGGGCGTTCGATGCGAGCGGGCTGAAGATGCTTCAGTCGCGGCCGATTACGACACTGGGCGAGGCCAAGACAGATTCTCGGGCCGAGGCCGCGAATGACTCGGCCATCGAGGAGACCATCTGGGACAACTCCAACATCGTGGAGAGTTATCCCGGTGTGACTTCGCCGCTGACGTTCTCGTTTGCGCGATATGTCTATGCGCATGTGTATCAGGCGTTCTCGCGGTTGATGGGGGTGCCGGGCGCGGATGTGGAGGAGCATCGCGCGGTGTTCGAGAACATGCTGGGGCGTGTGGATGGGCGGGTCTATTACAACCTGCTGAACTGGTATCGCGCGCTGGCGCTGTTTCCGGGGTTCAAGGCGAACCGGAAATTCATGGAAGGGATGATGGGCGTTTCCGAGGCGCTGCCGCAGGAGATGGCTGATCGGATCGCGCCGCCGTCGACGAGCGGGTGGGAGCAGTTTGTCGACAACCTGAAGTTCGGGCGCGTTGGGCTAGGGCTGGTTTGGCACGAGATCGGGATCAAGGGGACGATTGCGAAGTTCTATGAGCGGCTGAACGCGGCGCTGGCGCGGCCGGATGCCGAGATCGATGGCATGGAGGCGACGGCGCTGGCGGTGGAGTATCGGCTGCTCGAGCGGCAGTTGCTGGCGCGGTGGGATGCGCCGCTGGTGAACGACTTCCTCTGCATGATCGCGTTCGGGTTGGCGCAGAAGACGATGGAGAAGGCCGGCGGCGATGATGGCCGGTCGTTCCTGTCGAACATGCTGATCGGACAGGGCGACATTGTTTCGGCAGAGCCTGCGCGGATGATCCGCGAGATGGGGCTGATGGTGCGCGGGAAGCCCGAGCTGGTTGGGCGCCTGGCGAGAGCGGATGTGGGGGCGGTGGACGCACTGCCTGAGTTGCGCGCGGCGTTTGATCGCTACATCGCGAAGTTCGGCGACCGGTGTACGCAGGAGCTGAAGCTGGAGAGCCGCACGCTGCATGAGGATCCGGCGCAGGTGCTGATGGCGATATCGGCGGCGGCGGCGACGCGCAGTGCTGAGGCGGCGAAGGAAGGCGAGCGCGACCTGCGCGAGATCGTGCCGGAGTTTGGCAAGCGGGTGGTGGCGCGCTGGCTGCTGGACTGGGCGAAGGCGCGGGTGCGGGATCGGGAGAATTTGCGGTTCGAGCGGACACGGCTGTTCGGGCGTGTGCGGCGGATATTCCTGGCGCTGGGCGCGCGGCTGACAGAGGCGCGCGTCCTGAATGCGTCGCGGGATGTGTTCTGCCTGACGGTGGAGGAGTTGCTGGGCGCGGTTGAGGGCGCGGCGGTGACTGGCGATCTCAGGGCGCTGGTCCGCCTGCGGCAGGCGGAGTGGGATGCGCAGGTGAAGCGGCCTGAGCCGCCGGAGCGGTTCAGCGCGCGTGGGGCGCATGTCGTAGGTGTGGCGTCGTTATCCGCACAGGCGCAGGCGCCCGGGGAGACGGGCGAGGTGCGCAAGGGGCTGGCGTGCTGCAAGGGGGTGGTGACGGCGAAGGTGCGGGTGATTGATGATCCGCGTGTGGAGGCGCTGGCGCCGGGGGAGATTCTGGTGGCGCGGCATACTGATCCGGGCTGGATCGCGGTATTCGCCAATGCGGCGGGCGTGATCGCTGAACGTGGGTCCCTGCTGTCACACTCGGCCATTGTTGCGCGCGAGATGGGCGTGCCGTGTGTCGTTTCCCTGAAGGGTGTGACCCAATGGCTACGCACCGGAGACGTGGTGCGGCTGGACGGCGGGGCTGGAACGGTCGAAAGGATCGGCGGGGCGGACAAGGCAGGGACAGCTGCATAACCATGTCTGAGCAAGTTGGGGCCAATACGGACATCGCGAAGCGCGCAAGCTTCGACATCATCCGCTATGCGCAGGCGTGGGAGGATGCGGACATCCTTGCGGCGGCGCTGCGGGTGAAGCCGTCGGACACGGTGGTGTCGATCGCATCGGCGGGGGACAATGCGCTGGCGCTGCTGGCCGAGGGAGCTGAGCGGGTGATCGCGGTTGATCTCAACCCGACGCAGCTGGCGTGTGTGCGGCTGCGCATGGCGATGTATCGCACGCATTCGCATCAGGACTTTCTCGAGCTGATGGGCTCGCGGCCTTCGGGGCGGCGTAGGCATTTGCTGGATCTGGCGGCGGCGAAGCTTTCGGACGAGGACCAGGCGTTCTGGGTGGCGCGAAAGGACGAGGTCGGCCGCTATGGCGTGGGCGGCGTCGGGAAATTCGAGAAGTACTTTCGCACATTCCGCGAATGGGTGGTGCCGTTCATTCACACGCGGGAGGTGATCGACCTTCTGCTGACGCCACGCGAGCCGGAGCAGCGTGCGGAATTCTATGACAAGCGCTGGAACAACTGGGGCTGGCGCCAGATGGTGAAGATGTTCTTCTCGCGCTTTGTGATGGGAAGGCTGGGGCGCGATCCGGCATTCTTCGATCATGTCGAGGGCGGGCCTGCGGCGCAGGTGGCGCGGCTGACGCGCAAGGCGCTGGTGGACCAGGACCCGTCGGTGAACCCGTACCTGCACTGGATCCTGAAAGGGACGCATGGCGAGGCGTTGCCGCGCGCGCTTGAGGCGGAGCGGTTCGAGATCATCCGCGATCGTCTCGACAGGCTCGAGGTGCGGCTCTGCACGGTGGAGACGCTGGCGAGCGAGGGGGTGAAGGCGGATGCGTTCAACCTGTCGGACATTTTCGAGTACATGTCGCCGGTGGCCCATGAGGCGGCGTACGGGACAATCCTGGCGGCGAGCAATCCGGGGGCGCGGATTGCGTACTGGAACATGATGGCGCCGCGTCGCGTGCCGGCCAGTCTTGCTGAGCGGGTGAAGACGAACAGCGAGCTGGAGTCAAAGCTGAAGCCGCTGGACAAGGCGTTCTTCTATTCCGACTTCGTGATCGAGGAAGTTGTGTGAGCCCCGATCTCGCGATCAGCATTGGCAAGATCGCGGGATCGGTCGCGTTGCTGGCCATCGTGTTGTGGGGCGTGTCGCGGCTGGCGAAGCTTATGAAGCTGGATGCGGAGCTTAGCCGCAAGCTGATCCATATCAGCCTCGGGCTTTACTGCCTGACGTTTCCGCTGGTGTTTGCGCAGGCGTGGGAGGTGGGCGCGACGTGTGGACTCGCGCTGCTGGTGTTTCTCGCAGCGCGTGGGGTGGCGAAGACGAGCCTTGGCTCGGGGCTGCATGCGGTTGAACGCAAATCCTATGGCGAGATGCTGTTTGCGGTTTCGGTGGCGCTGCTGTTCTGGCTGAAGGACGGGCACTTCGTTTCCATTTCGATGCACGAGAAGGCGCCGCCGGGGCCTGTGCTGTATGTGTTGCCGATCCTGATCCTGACGCTGTGCGATGCGGCGAGTGCGCTGGTGGGCTCGCGATATGGGCGGCGGAAATTCCAGATTGAGGAAGGCTCAAAGAGCGTCGAGGGCGTTGTCGTCTTTGCGGTGACGGCGTGGTTGCTGTCGCTGATCGCGATCCTGCTGATGACGGATATCGGGCGCGGTGAGGCCGTGCTGCTGGCTTTCATCACGGCGGTGTTCGGGGCGCTGCTTGAGGGGGCGAGCTGGCGGGGGCTGGACAACCTGTTCATTCCGCTGGGGCTCTACTTCCTGTTGTCGAACCTGCTCTATCTCGGTGTGCCGGGGCTGGCGACGATTGCGGGGTTCTTCCTGCTTGCGCTGCTCGCGCTGCTGTGGGTCTCGCGGGAGCGGCCGGGCGAGGAGCGGCATTTCCTGGCGGCGGGAGCCACGCTGTTCTTCTGCATCGCGATCTTTGCCGAGCCCGCGAGCATAATCACGCCTGCGGCGGCGGTGGCGACCTATGTGGCGGCGGATGCTGTGCGCAAGGGCGAGCGTCCGGCGTTTGATGCGCTGACGCTGCTGATCGTGATCCTTGCGGTGGCCATGCTGTTCTTCGTGGTGAGCCATGTCGCGCAGATGGACACGATTTTCGGGTTCAACCTGTCGTTTGCGGCGTTGGCCGCGGGGATATCGTCGCGGTTTGCGCAGAGGAGCTGGCGGATCGTGCTGGTGGTGTTGCTGGCGTGGGCGGCGATGTCGGTGCGGACATACTGGGCGGAGGCGCAGAGCCAGCCGGCGCTGGTCTTCACGCTGGCGGGGCTTGGCGGCATCATCGTGGTGGCAGTCGCAGGATGGCTGATCCGCCATCGCGACCATGGGAGGCCGTGGGTGATGCTGGGAGCATTGAGCATGATGATCGGGCTTGCGTTCATTCCGCTCTCCATTCCGCTGATGCTTTCCTGAAAGGTTCTGGCATGAGCGCGGCGGAGATCATCACGGGCGACGGGGCGAGCCTTGCGATCTATCGCGATGCGCCGTCGCTGGATGGCGCGCGGACGGCGGCGCTGGGGCAGTTCGAGTGCGAGAGCGCGGAGGCGGGTGCTCGGCTGATCCGGGTGGTGATCGAGCGGCTGAAGGGCGAAGGGTTCGGCGCTGTGCTGGGGCCGATGGATGGGAGTACGTGGGGCAAGCATCGGCTGGTGGTGGAGAGCGATGGGCGCGCGCCATTCCTGATGGAGCCCAGCAATCCAGCGCATTATGTCGGGGCGTTCGAGGCTTCGGGACTGGGGATCGTGTCGCGTTATGTTTCGGCTGTGCGGCCCGCGAACATTGCACCGGGCGGATCGGGGGCGCCGGCGGGGTTGCGGTTGCGGGCGTTCGATGCGGCGCGGGCGGAAGCGGAACTGACGCGGATTCATGCGCTGTCGCTGGCGGCGTTTTCCTCGAACCACTTCTATCAGCCGATTGCGCTGGGGGATTTCCTTGCGAGCTATCGGCCCGTGCTGGGCGCGATTGATCCGGAGCTGGTGTTGCTGGCGGAGGATACGGCTGGGGAGCTGGCGGCGTTCCTGTTTGCCCTGCCCAACTATGCCGAGGGGCAGGCGCCGAAATCGGTGATCCTCAAGACGTACGCGTCCCGCGTGAAGGGTGCGGGGTCGATGCTGGCGAATGAGTTCCATGCGCGGGCGCAGGCGCGGGGGTTCAGCGATGTGATCCATGCGCTGATGCATGAGAGCAATCTTTCGGCGCTGCATTCGGACAAGACGGGGGGCAAGGTGTTCCGGCGATATGCGCTGTGGGGCGGAAGGCTTTGAATCTGGTCGAGGCCTTCCTCGCGCAGGTTGAAGCGCGGCCGGATGCGGCGGCGATCATTGCGCCCGATGGGCGGGTGACGACGTATGCGGAGCTGGCGCGGGTCTCGAACACGCGGGCACGGGCTTGGGCAAGGGCCGGGATTGGCGCGGGCGATGTTGTGCTGATCGCGCGTGGGGTTTCGGTGGAGCTGTATGAGACGCTGCTGGCTGTGTTCCGGCTGGGCGCGGTGGCGATGTTTCCGGAGCCTGCGGCGGGGCTGAAGGGATTGCGGCTGGCGGTGGACGCGGCACAGCCGATGGCGGTGGTGACGACAGCGCTGGGGCATGTGATCCGGTTGGGGTTTCGCGAGTTGCGGGCGCTGAAGGGATTGCCCGAGCCGGGGGATGACGATGTGGGCGAGGAGGTGCTCGCGCATCTGCCAGATGATGCGCCTGCCCTGATCACGTTCACCTCGGGATCGACGGGGCGGCCCAAGGGGATTGTGCGGTCGGCGGCGTTCCTGATGCTGCAGCATGAGTTGCTGGAGCATGTGCGGCGGACGAAGCCGGGGGATGTCGATCTGATCTCGCTGCCGGTGTTTATCTTGTCCAATCTTGCGGCGGGGGCTGCGAGTGTGATTCCGGCGGGGAAGCTGACACGGCCGGCGCAACTGGATGGCGCGCGGCTGCGGGCGCAGATGGTGGCGTGCGGGGTCAATCGCATCGTAGCGCCACCGGCCGTGGTGGCGCGGATTGTCGAGGGCGCGGTGATGCCGAAGCTGGAGGCGATCTTCACGGGCGGCGGGCCGGTGTTTCCGAACCTGATGCGGGCGGCGGCGAAGGCAGCGCCGAATGCCGAGATACATGCGGTGTACGGCTCGACCGAGGCGGAGCCGATTGCGCATGTGCAGTTCGCGGACATTGCCGAGGCGGACTGGGCGGCGATGGCGAGCGGTGGCGGGCTGCTTGCCGGCAAGCCGATTGCGGAGATCAGTGTGGAGTTGCGCGACCATGAAGTGTTCGTGGCGGGGCCGCATGTGAACCGTGGCTATCTCGATGCGCGTGATGATGCGTCGACGAAGTCAGAGCATAATGGCGTGCTGTGGCATCGCACGGGGGACGCGGCCCGCATGGATGAACAAGGGCGGCTGTGGCTGCTGGGGCGGCGCGAGGCGGCGAGTGGTGGGCTGTTTCCCTTTGCGGTGGAGACGGCGGCGTTGAGCTGGCCGGGTGTGAAGCGCGCGGCGTTGCTGGCGGGCAGTCCGCGGGCGAAGCTGGCGCTGGAGGGCGATGGGCTGGATACGGCGGAGATGCAGCGGCGCGCGGGGGCGATGGGCGCGATCGATGCGGTGATCGTGAAGGAGGTGCCGCTCGACAAGCGGCATAACTCGAAGATCGATTATGGGCGGCTGAAGGCGATGCTTGCATGAGCGCGGCGGATCGCACGCGGGTGTGGCTGGCCTGGGGCTTCGTGTTCGGGGCGGTGAGCCATGTGGCGTGGACGCTGGTGAATGGCGATCTCTGGTATTACGGACCGGCGCCGAGCTGGGCGCCGTGGTTCTGGTACGGAATCTGCCTGATCGACTTCGTGGTGTTCTGGTTGCTGCTGAAGCGGCCGCGCGCGGGGATCGTGCTGGCGATGGCGACGATGGTGACGACGCTGATCGTCAACTGGACGCAGTTTCCGACGTTTGAGTACACGTTCAACTATGTGCTGATCGGGCTGACCGTGTTTGGCGTGATCGTGTTTGCGCTGGCGCCGTGGTTGTGGCGGACATCGCCGTGGCGGATCAGCCCGCCGTCTTCAACACATAGCGGCGGTTGAGCGGCTGCACGGGCCGAGCGTTGTGGGGGAACAGTGCGCCGAATGCGGCGAGCTGGCTGGGGGATGCGGTGACCGGCGTGGCCATCACGGTCCAGTGGACGGTCTCGGAGCAAGGCGGCGTGGTGAGGGAGCCTTCATAGCGGAAGGCAGACCCGCTTGCAGGCATGAAGGCGGCGGCGTCGATGTTGAAGGCGACGGCGGCTTTCCCTTCGCGGCCCGGAGCGGTGGCCCAGATGGCGTCGAGGTTGGGGTTGGCCGAGCCTTCGAGGAACATCACGCCGATGACGGCGAGGTCGCCATCGCTGGAGGCGTGGACGAAGTGCGCTTCGAGGGGGAATTGCTTGCCGTCGATCGTGTGTTCGGACGGGTGGTGGAAGTGGAACTGCTTGAGCGTGTAGTCCTTGCCGTCGAGCGTGACGTTGCCGCCTTCGGGGACGTCGACCTGGATGGTGTGGCCGTTGTTGACGACCATGGCGCCCTGGGTGGGGATCCAGTGGGCGGCGGGCGCGGGGATGCCGGCGGACATGGCGCCAGATAGATCGATGGGCGATTGCTGGCGGCCGACGGCGCAGGGCTGGTTGTCTGGCGAGAGTTCGCCCCAGTGTTCGGGACCGCCCTCGCCGCCATAGGTCCAGTGGGCCGGATGGTTTGACTCAGGCTTGTCGGGCGCGGGAGCAGTGTGGGAGTCCGCGGGCGGATCGACGAATGCGGCCGTCAGCGTGGCCATAGCCAGCGCGCTGAGAAGCAGAGATGCGCGGATCGATACCGTCATGGTTCCGCATATTCCGATGTCATGGCCAACAATTCGTTAACCGCAGGGCAGGGCCGGTTAACGTGCGCGGGACAATCGACGCAGCAGCGCTTATCTATGGGCGATGGCCGATGATCCCCAGCCGCCTAGCCTTCTGCCGCCGCGCTTTGCGGCGTGGTTTGGCGCGCGCGGATGGGAGCTGCGGCCGCACCAGGCGGGGCTGATTGCGGCGGCAAGGCGTGGGCAAGGCGGGCTGGTGATTGCGCCGACGGGCGGGGGCAAGACGCTGGCGGGGTTCCTGCCGAGCCTGATCGAGCTGGCTGAGGCGCCGGCGCGGGTGCATCCCAAGCTGCATACGCTCTACATCTCGCCACTGAAGGCGCTGGCGACGGACGTGGCGCGAAACCTGGCGAGTCCGGTTGCGGAGATGGGGCTGGACCTGACGCTTGATACGCGGACGGGGGATACGAGCCCGTCGCGGAGGACGCGGCAGCGGGCAAAGCCGCCGGACATATTGCTGACGACGCCGGAGCAGCTGGCGCTGCTGGTGGCGTCGGAGCATGCGGGGCGGTTCTTTGGCGACCTGCGGGCGGTGATCGTCGACGAGGTGCATGCGATTGCGCAGAGCAAGCGGGGCGACCTGCTGGCGCTGTGCCTGGCGACCTTGAGGACTTGGGCTCCCACGGCGCGACATATCGGGCTGTCGGCGACGGTGCGTGATCCGGCGGCGCTGTCGCGGTGGCTGGGTCCGGATACGCCGATTATCCGACATGGGGGCGGCGCGAGCGCGAACATCTCGGTGCTGGATTCCGAAGCGCGCATTCCGTGGTCGGGGCATTCGGGGCGGCACAACATCAAGGAGGTCTATCAGGCGATCAAGGGCGCGAAGATGTCGCTCGTATTCGTCAACACGCGCAGCCAGGCGGAGATGACGTTCCAGGAGTTGTGGCGCGTGAACGAGGATGCGCTGCCCATCGCCCTGCACCATGGCTCGCTCGATGTGGAGCAACGGCGCAAGGTCGAGGCCGCGATGGCGGCCGGGAAGCTGAAGGCGGTGGTGTGTACGTCGACGCTCGATCTCGGGATCGACTGGGGCGATGTTGATCTTGTCGTGCAGATGGGCGCGCCGAAGGGGTCATCGCGACTGATCCAGCGGATCGGGCGGTCGAACCACCGGATGGATGAGCCTAGCCGCGCGCTGCTGGCGCCGAGCAACCGGTTCGAGGTTCTGGAATGCCGCGCGGCTGTGGAGGCTGTGGAGGCGGGCGAGCTGGATGGGCCGGGGCCGCGGCGTGGCGGGCTGGACGTGCTGGCGCAGCATGTGATGGCGCGGGCGTGCGGCGACGGGTTCGATGCGGTGAAACTGTATGACGAGGTCACGGTTGCCGCGCCTTATGCGGAGCTGGACTGGGAGACGTGGGAGCGCGTCGTCGACCTCGTGGCGACGGGCGGATATGCGCTGCGGACGTATGATCGCTTTCGCCGCATCGTGAAGTTTCCCGATGGCGTCTGGCGTGCCCGCAATGACGATGTGCGGCGGCAGCATCGCATGAATGTCGGCACGATCATCGAGAACCCGATGATCGGCGTGCGGCAGGTGTCGTTCTTCAAGGGCGGCGAAGGCAAGCGGCTGATGCGGCCGGGGCGCAAGCTGGGCGAGATGGAGGAGTATTTCTTCGAGATGCTGACGCCCGGCGACACGTTCCTGTTTGCCGGGGAGATCCTGCGCTTCGAGGGGATATCGGACACGGACGCGCTGGTGACCAAGACGTTCGACACCAATCCGAAAATCCCGTCCTACAATGGCGGCAAGTTTCCGCTGACGACGTTCCTCGCGACGCGCGTGCGGCAGATGCTGCATGATCGTAGCAGGTGGGGCAGCCTGCCGGCGCAGGTGCGGGAGTGGATCGAGGTGCAGGAGCGCAAGTCGATCATCCCGAAGGCGGACGAACTGCTGATCGAGACATTTCCGCGTGGGGAGCGGCACTATCTCGTCTGTTATCCGTTCGAGGGGCGGCTGGCGCATCAGACGCTGGGTATGCTGCTGACCAAACGGATGGAGCGCGCCGGGCTGAAGCCGATGGGGTTTGTCGCGTCTGAGTATGCGTTGTCGGTTTGGGCGGCGGAGGACATGCGTGGCGAGGACATGGACCAGCTATTCCACGAGGACATGCTGGGGGATGATCTCGATGCATGGCTGGAGGAAAGCGCGCTGATGAAGCGGACCTTCCGCAACAATGCGCTGATCTCGGGCCTGATCGAGCGGCGGATGCAAAAGGGCGAGCGCACGGGCCGGCAGATTACATTCTCGACCGACCTGATCTACGACGTGCTGCGCACCCATGAGCCGGACCATCTGCTGCTGAAGGCGGCGCGGATGGATGCGGGCGAGGGTCTGCTGGACATCAAGCGGCTGGGTGAGGCGCTGAAGCGCATCAAGGGGCGCATCGTGCATGCGAGCCTGGAGCAGATCTCGCCGTTCGCTGTTCCCGTGATGCTGGAGATCGGCAAGGAGCCGGTTTTCTCGGGCGATGCGGCCGAGGCCATCCTGCGCGAGGCGGAGGATGATCTTGTGCGCGATGCGATGAGCTGAGGCTTACTGCTCGAACGCGCTGTCGGTGTTGCCGGCGCGGCGCTGGCGATCAAACTCTTCGGCGGTCTTGAGTTGCTGTTCGTCGAATGCCTCCCACTCCTCGGCGGTGGAGCAGACCTTCTGCGGGAAGTTCGATCCCATCACTGTCATGTTCTTGCAGATCCTGGTGGACTCGATCCCGGCAGCCTTGGCGGCGCGAGATTTTTCCAGAGCGGCCCAGCGTGTGGCGGCGCTGCCGGATGGCGTTAGCAGGCTGGCGCAGCCGCCAAGGAGGAAGACGCCCGTAAGAGCGATGGCGATATAGCGCATGGAGTTTCCCCTACCCGGTTTGCTCTGTCAGTCGCGATTGTAGCGGCCGACATTTGCATACTTCCGACCTTCGGCAAGAAGGTCTGCCGTCTCACGCCGCCGCCGTTCGTCGAACACGGCCCACGCCTCCGGCGAGGCGCAGATGGTGCGCGGAATGTTGGTGTCTGGCGGCCGGTCCTTGCGGCATTCCATTCCTTCGATGTTGGCTTCGCCGAGTGTCATATGTTCACTCGTGACGAGGGGCGTGGTCGAGCAGCCCGCAAGCGCGGCGGCTGCTGTTGCGAGACCGGCCAGAAGAGTGATCCTGAGCATCCGCGCTCTCCACGTGTGCAGGCTGATAGTCCCGCAAATCGGACGGCGGGGATAGGCCGTGTGCGTTGAACTCCGCGTGCGTGGTTGACGGAGGGGCCGGCGCTGGCCACGGTCGGCCGATGGGAATGACGCAAACGGAAACCAGCCGCCCCCGCGTCCTCCAGCTTGAGCTGGCGGGCGAGACGCTGGCGCTTTTTCCATGCGGCGGGCTGTGGTGGGAAGCGGCCGGCGTGCTGGTTGTTTCGGACCTTCACCTGGAGAAGGCCTCGTCTTATGCGGCGCGCGGGCAGATGCTGCCGCCTTACGACACGCGGGCGACCCTGAAGCGGTTGGGGGCTTTGCTGGACGCGTTGCGGCCGACGACGGTGGTGAGTCTCGGCGATAGCTTCCACGACAGGCGTTCGCGCCCGCGCATGGCGGAAGACGATGTTGCGACAGTGCGCGCGATGACCGCCGCGCATGACTGGGTGTGGATCGAGGGGAACCACGATCCCAAGCCACCCGAGGATCTTGGCGGACGCGCGGCGTTCGAGCTCGCGATGGGCGGGCTTGTGCTGCGCCATGAACCTTCGGCGGGCGGCGCGCGCGGGGAGATCGCCGGGCACCTGCATCCATGCGCGCGCGTGGTGGGGCGAACCGGGCACAGTGTGCGGGCGCGGTGTTTCGCGACGAATGGCGAGCGGCTGGTGATGCCGGCTTATGGCGCGCTGACAGGCGGGCTCAACGTGCTGGATGCCGCTTTCGCGCCGTTGTTTGCGGAACGCATGCTGGCGGCGGTGCTGGGGCGGACTGGCGTGTATCTCGCGGGCGTCGACAGCCTTGCGCCGGATCGGGCCGCCTGAGCGCTACTTCCGGCCGAACCACGCGCCGATGCCGCCAACCAGCGCGCCGAGCAGGACGGCCACGAAGCCGTAGACGAGGCCGTGCTGGCGCGAGAGATCGAACAGCGTCGCATCGAGGCCACCGCGCGCAAGAACCAGCGCCTGGTTGGTTTCGCCCACGGGAACACCATTGCGGAAGGCGACGGCGCGGACGCGGTATTCGCCCGGCGGCGCGTTGAACGGCAGCGCGATGGTGGCGCGATGCAGGCCGCCATCGAAGCGTGTGATATCGGCGGCGTTGAGGACGTAGAGGCCCTCCTCGCGCTTGAGCTCCACGAATGCGGCGCGCCAGGCGGGGAGATCCGGCGAGATCAGCTGGTCGGCGCGCGGTTGGGCGGAGGCGCCTGGATCGAGGCCGACGCTGGCCAGCGTTTCGGGCAGGACGGATGTGGCGAGCTGGGGCTCGGAGCCCACTGCGAAGACGCTGGGCGCAGAGATGAACTCGATCACCTCTTCGCCGCTGGCGGTGCGCCGGATCATCTTCTGGGTCGAGACCGGGCCGATCAAGGCGACGGCGAGGCCGGAGGTTTCGTTCTCGGGCTGGGGCGTGTTGGCGAACAGGACAACGCTCGAGCCCGTGAAGTTGACGGTGACCTCGATGTTATCCTGGGCGAGACCGGCGGGCATGAACGGGCGGTCGGCCGGCGCGCGCGACTGGGCCAGTCCGGATTGGGTGAGGGCTCCGCCCGCGAGGAGAAGCGCCGAGGCGGCAAGGAGTGTGCGCGCGATCATTGCGCCTGCTCCAGCCGGTATTCCGGCGTGGGCTCGACATAGAGTTCGTAGATGAGGCGACCCGCGATGCCGAGAACGAGGACGGCGAGGAGCAGTCGAAGCTGCGCGGCCTTGAGCCGGCGGCCGGCCATGGCGCCGTAGCGCGCGCCGATGACGCCGCCGATCATGAGGACGCCCGCGAGGATGAGATCAACGGTTCCGTTGAAGGCCGCCTGCAGGAAGGTGACGTAGGCGGTGAGGAAGATGATCTGGAACAGCGAGGTTCCGATCATCACGCGCGTCGGCACACCGAGCAGGTAGACCATCGCCGGCGCGAGGATGAAGCCGCCGCCGATGCCGAGGATGGCGGCGAGCATTCCGACGAAGAAGCCGATGGCGATGGGTGGGATGATCGAGATGTAGAGGCCCGAGCGCGGGAAGCGGCGCTTCATGGGCAGCACGCGCGTCCATGCACGAAGGCGCGTGCGGCGGCCGGGATCGCCGCCCGAGCCGCGAAGGGCGCCAACGCTTTCCCACGCCATCAGGCCGCCGATGACGGTGAGGAACACGATGTAGAGCACCGTGACCGTTGTATCGATGAGCCCGAAGACCTTGAGCAGCGTGAAAATGCCGACGCCGATGGATGACCCGGCGAGGCCGCCGGCCAGCATGAGCATGCCGAGTTTCGTGTCCACCAGACGGTCGCGCCAGTGGCTGGATACGCCGGCGATTGAGGTGGCCAGCACCTGGTTTGCCTGGGTGGAGACGGCGACGGCTGGCGGGATGCCGTAGAAGATCAGCAGGGGTGTCAGCAGGAACCCGCCGCCGACGCCGAACATGCCCGACAGGAAGCCGACAAGCATGCCAATCGTCACGAGGATCAGCGGGTCGACCGCGATCTGTGCGATGGGCAGGTGAATCAACATGATCCCGTTCTAGACGGGCATTCGGCCAGCCGGAAGCGTTCAGTCGCCGAGGCTGAGTGTCGCCGCGCGAAGCTGCCTCAGAAGCGAGACGCTTGCCTCTCCGGTGACGGGGAGGTCGTTGGCGCGCTCGAACTGGCGGATGGCGTCCGCGGTGCGGGGGCTTGGCTTGCCGTCGGTGGTTCCCGGAGCGTAACCGAGGCGCTGGAGCAGGCGCTGGGCCTCAGCCACCTGGGTGGGGGTGGCGATGTCCCAGGCGCGGCGGCCGAAGTCGCCATTTGCACGGGCAATCGAGGGTTTCGGGTTGAAGGCGCGGGCCTTCCGCTTGATCGCTTCGGCCTGTGTGGGCTGCATTTCGGCCAGCATGGTGCGGGCGCGCCGGCTGGCGTCCTGGTCGCCGGCGCGGCCCGCCACTTCATACCAGTAGGCTGCTTCCGACTTGTCCTGGCTGACACCGAGGCCCTGTTCGTAGAGGACAGCGAGGTTGTACTGGCTGTCCACGAGGCCGAGGTCGGAGGCGGCGCGGAACCATTCCACCGCGGCGGCATAGCTCTGCGGGCCGGCGTCGCCTTCGGCGTAGAAGACGGCGAGGTCGTGCATGGCGAGGCGGTTGCCGCCGATGGCGGCCTTTTCGGTCCAGGACCGGGCGGCGGCGATGTCGCGGGGGACGCCCTCGCCGCGCTCGTACAGCTTGGCGAGGCGGTATTCGGCCATGACGAGGCCGCGGGAGGCCGCGTCCTTCAGGAGTTGCACGCCGCGCGTTTTCTCGCCCGACTGCAGGAGTTCCAGCGCGTAGTCGTGGAGGGCGACCGGATCACCATCGCGGACGGCCTGGTCGAGCGTGACGGCCGGGGCGGCTGGCGTTGCGGCAGCGGCGGCCGGTTTGGCGGCAGG
>Ga0075152_10001018_pt1 | contig 20306 bp, 17 predicted proteins | sample JI61114C2DNA_FD_70964 | JGI IMG/M metagenome (GOLD analysis project Ga0075152, IMG submission 70964) | Wastewater effluent complex algal communities from Wisconsin, to seasonally profile nutrient transformation and Carbon sequestration -... | ecosystem: Engineered > WWTP > Effluent > Algae...
GAGCGTGAGCCCCGCTGCACCTTCAGTCTTGGGCTCGCGAGCCATCTTGCGCGGGCGCTTGGTGGTCGGCTTGGCTACGATGGTGGTTGCTTCGTTGGTATCGGTCATGGGTGGTGCTCCTGTGCGGAGCAACGACTATCGCTGCCCCACCACCCAAGGCCCTGCCGATCGCGTCGGTCAGGGCTACGGCACCTTACCGGCGCTGCGCTTCACTGACAGCACCAATGCTTGGAGCGTGCGAGAAGTCCAATGGAATGTCGGCTTGGTTGGACAATCCGGAACGGCAGCTCATTGCTTGAAATCTTGGAAAGCAGACGCCCCAGACAAGGCACGGCTATGTCAGCTTTCATTGTCTCTCGTCTATAAGCGGACTGTCTAGATTCGACAACAAAGCGGACTTGTACGTGACGTGACCCCCTGATTTCCATCCAAGAATGATTAGAGTCCGGCCCTGAGAGAAGGACGGACGATGAAGCGATCACGATTTACAGAAGAGCAGATTATCGGGGTGCTGCGGGAAGCGGAGGCAGGCGCGAAGACGGCTGACCTTGCCCGCAAGCATGGCGTGTCGGAAGCGACGCTTTACAACTGGAAGGCCAAGTATGGCGGGTTGGAGGTCTCCGAGGCGAAGCGGCTGCGGGCGCTGGAGGACGAGAACGCGAAGCTCAAGCGATTGCTGGCGGATGCGATGCTGGACAATGCGGGTCTGAAGGATCTGCTGTCAAAAAAATGGTAACGCCTGCCGCCAAGCGGGAAGCGGTCGCGCATCTTCAGGCCCTGCTTGATGTCAGCGAGCGGCGGGCGTGCAGGGTCATTGCGGCGGATCGGAGCGTGATCCGTTATCAATCGCGTCGCGATGATGATGGCATGCTTCGAGAGAAGCTGCGCGATCTGGCACATCAGCGCCGCCGGTTCGGCTATCGCCGGTTGCACATCCTGCTGCGGCGTGACGGCATCGCGATCAACCGCAAGAAGACCCAGCGTTTGTATCGCGAGGAAGGCTTGACCGTGCGGCGGCGCAAAGGGCGCAAACGCGCGGTTGGTGCACGGGCGCCAGCTCCCGTTCCGGCGCTGCCCAACCAGCGCTGGAGCCTGGACTTCGTGCACGACCAGATGGCAACGGGACGCCGGTTCCGGGTGCTCAACGTCGTCGATGACGTGACGCGCGAGTGCCTGGCGGCGGTTCCCGACACCTCGATCTCGGGCAAGCGGGTCGTGCGCGAACTCACCGAGTTGATCGCCGTTCGCGGCAAGCCCGGGATGATCGTCAGCGACAACGGCACCGAGCTGACCTCGAACGCGGTGCTCGAATGGTGCGGCGAAGCCAGGATCGAGTGGCACTATACCGCTCCTGGCAAGCCCACCCAGAACGCCTTCGTCGAGAGCTTCAACGGGCGGATGCGTGACGAGCTGCTCAACGAGACGCTGTTCACCAGCCTTGCCCAAGCCCGCGAGAAGATCGCTGCATGGGCCCACGATTACAACACCGGGCGGCCCCACTCCTCGCTCGGATACGCCACCCCGGCGGCCTTCGCCGCTGACCTGAAAAAGCAAGGGGCTGCTCCGCTCCGCATAGCCGGAGGCTACGCTACGCAGCCCCTTGCTTCACCCGCGCCCATGCGCAACAACGATGCCGAGGCTCTAATCGCAACCGGATGAAGGTTGGGGGTCACGTCACATCCAGGTTCCCGCATCGAGATCAAAGTCGGCCCAACGCATCGAGGCCACTTCCGTCCGGCGTTGCCCGGTAAAAATCAACAATTTGAGAAAGCCTGCGAATGGGTAGCCCATCATGTCGGCAGTTCAATACACTCTCGCCACTTCGTCCATGCTGAGGAAGCGGTCATGGGGAATGTCTTGACTAGGATTTGGGATTGCTTCGGCGGATGAGGCAGGACAAGATCGAGCGCTGGCACCAGACCATGAAGAACCGCATCCTGCTGGAAAACTACTTCCTGCCCGGCGACCTTGAGACCCAGATCGAGGCCTTCGTCGAATACTACAATCACCGGCGTTACCACGAAAGCCTGAGCAACGTGACACCCGCTGACGCCTACTTCGGCAGGGCCAGCGCCATCATCAAACAACGAGAAAGGATCAAGCGACAGACCATCGAACATCGGCGCTTGCAACACCGCAAGATCGCCGCCTAACATCAAACCAAAGACGAGGTCGAACCTCCGCTAATCTAAGCCGCACATTGCGCCAAATGTTCTGACGACGGACACTCTTAGGTAATATATAGCAAAACTAAACATGAAAACGGATTGTCTACTATAGGTACTTGGCTAGCGATTTTAAATGATCACTGTCGTCACGTTTTTTCAATAGACGCAACAATCGGCAATAGTTTATGATCAGCAAGTGTCTATTATCCCACGTGAATATCACGCCATTTCAGATTCCAGCCAAGGTCTTCAGCAAGGAGGCAGTGCGATTGGTAGTGTTTCGCGAGTCGTGTGATTGCCAATGAATCAGCCAAAAAATCGATTCGGGCCAACGCTAGCGTCGCCAGCCCATCTCCACCGTCAGGGATATCGATCACAACCTGTTCGCTGCCACCAATCGAAAATTCCATTGCACTCGCTCGCCAATTGGCTGCACCGCGGGAAATGTAAGCGAAAATCACGCAATGGGACAATTCAAAGGCATGATCTGCGTTAACGCGCATTCCCAGAACTCGATTCCCAGCCTCTGCAATGTCGGGCAGCACCTGTATGTATGGCGCCTTGTCAAGCGCACCTGCAAAATCACACAGTTGGACTACACCGTCGCGGCCATCCTTCAATTTGTAGAGTATCCCAAGCGCCAGTTCGAGCGGCCTCGCGCGCCACGGCACGCTGCCAAATTCATCAACCCAGGAAAGGCGACTGGTCAAAATCCCCAATGATGCGGGAGGTGAGAGTCTCAATTCGTGCCGTTCATTGTTTGAAACCAACCTTCGTGTTGCGGCAAGACTGGACGCTGGAACAGTCGTCGGTTTCGTTTTGACTGCAATTTCCTCACGCAGCGCAATAACCGATTCTCTTGGCGCCGCACCGTCTGCAATGCGCTCGCTTTGCATCGCACGAGCTGCGGGCTCTGGAGCGCGGGCTTCATCTTCGGCCACGTCAATGCCGAATGATCGTGCGAGCGCACCCAACCCTGCGTTAAACCCTTGTCCGATGGCACGGATTTTCCATGTACCGTTGCGGCGATAGACTTCGACAAGCTGCATCGCCACTTCGGCGGCCCGGTCCAAAACAGGGCAGAAACCCACCACTGCTTCGCCGTTTGTGAAGACCTGGGCCCGAACCCCCTGGAACGCAGCCATGGTTTTACCCGGCTCTTCAACTGTTGCGCAGATCACGATCCGATCAATCGTATCGGGAGCCGCGTCGACATCGAACGAAAAGCTGGTCGCACCTGCCCCGATCTTGGAAATGCGCAAAGCACCTGATTCATCTAGAGGCTGATTGTAGAAAATCATGTCGGCGTCGCTGCGGACCTTGCCGTCAGCGCCGAGTATATATGCGGACACATCCAGCACGCCGTTGTGTGCCGACCAGTCCACCGTCAATTCAAATCGCGCTGAAATCAGCGTGGCATTTCCGCCCATTGGTAATTTATACATGCTGAACCTTGCAAACCTTGTTCGGCGCCCGGTTACCATATTAAGCCGAATTGCACACCTCTGTTGGTCAAGCCCGTCGGCCTGATGTCCACGAGCATCCCGAATTGGGCCAAATTCGAAGTCATGAGCGCAGTACCTTGCCAGCTATGTCACCATGCAGGACTGAAAACAGTGGACATCCATTTCCTATTGGTGAAAAAACCGGATCGGTATGGGGACAATGATGCAAGGTAGAACAAAGCTAATCGTCGCTCTGGCCGGGCTGACTTTGTTGACGGGTTGTAAGCGGGACAGCGCAGCCCCGACCGGATTGGCTGGCGCGTCCTGCTATCCTGCCGAGGCGGCGCAATGGATTGCCGAAGCATCGTCTCGCGGTGGCGGACCAGAATCAGATCCTGGCGGCCCCCTATCCATTTACCTTGATGGTTCAGCCAGCATGGTTGGCTTTATCAGAGGGGCCAGGGCGGATGTACGACCACTCGCAGATTTGATCGGCATGCTCCCAACCTTGAATGGAATAAGTCACAGCAAGACTGAGCTGTTTCGTTTCGATCGCAATATTACCGCGATTTCATCGCAAAACCTTCAGGGCATGCAAAAAGAGAGTGGCTACCTGTGCCCAGCTGGCAACAGGAACTGCGACGCTCAAGAAAGCCATATTGACCAGGCCTTGGCCAAAATTGCCGATGCTGACACAGCAGGCTTGTCTGTGTTGGTAAGTGATTTGTGGCTGGCAAACAGCTCGGTTCTGACGACAGACGGGGTCGCTCTTTCCGCCCCGCTCCAGAAGATTTTTTCCAGTGGACGCAGCGTTGCGATTTACGGTTTCGAAAGCCCCTACGCGGGCAAGGTGAGCGATTTGCCCAGCGGTAAAACCGGGGCAACTGCATCGCAGCGTTATTTGTTCGTGGTTGTGGTGGGTCCGCTCAAACGGCTTCAGGCATTCGATGCGGCGATGCGTACTGCGCCATCGAAGTCACTCGCCAGCGACCTAAGCACTGGCAAGGCAAAATACGCTTTGTTCACGCTGGAACCTGCCGTTGTTGCCAATTCCGACCTTTCCGTCTTTGCGATGCCGCCCAAGGGCCCGCTCAAGCGGGCCAACTTCCTTCCCGTCCGTGCCGGAGTTAAAATTCCGCAATTTAAGGTCGATCGGGGGCAAGCGCTGCGCCAGCCCGGCGCGGGCGCGACCTGGTCGGGAAGCCAAGCAGTCACTGTGGTCCCAGGCGCGATCTGGGAAGGTGCCAGCGTGGGTCAAACTACTCTGTTCAAAATGGTTGGCGAAAAATGCGCGCCCAATGGCGGCGATTGGCGTCAGGAAGGCAAGCTGGAAGGCGGATGGCAGGCCGATACCGGTCACTTTACCCTTGATCCGGTCAGCTTGGCGGCTCTTCCCTCAGGGAAATATTTGTTGGTCGGCGGGTTGCGCCGCGTTTCGCTGCTTTCGCCCAATCCGGCGACCCAGTGGATGCGCGATTGGAGCTTCAATGCGGCCAACGAGGCAGAAGCACTACGCCGCCCAGTAATGCCAACACTTAACCTGTCGGAAATGGCGCGATTGATGGAAATCGCGTTGCTAAAGTCGGCACAGCAAAAGCCGATGAGCATCGGCGGCTTCGCTGTCGCAGTAGAAATCAATTGAGGGGCACAAGTTAGTGGATACCAAACTTTTCCCGCGACTGGCGGGCGTGCTAGGCATCAATGCGATCATGACGGTCGTTTTCTGGGCAGCTGTTAAATTCGGATTGTCGACAGAGGATGGGCTATCGCAGCAGGTATTGGGATTGACCGAAGGCGATCCGCTGCGAATTCAGTCCTATTTGGAAGAGATGGCAGGCGGCTTGCTGTTGCCCGGTGTACTGGCAATCACCCTTGGTATGCTTCTGGCCTGCCTCTGGCTGGTTTTGGTCGATCGCAATCCTCCATACGGCGACCAGTCGGCCAAGGCCAAGCGAGGGTCCTGGTCCGCCCTTCTGTTGGTCGCTGTCGCATTTACCGCCGGGCTATTTTGGTGGTTTGTGTTTAGTTCACCTTTGGCTGAGCTGGTCGCACCGTCAATTCCAGTAACCGTTGTCGGTCTGGCCGGACTGCTGGTGGTAGTCGGTTATTGGCTCAGCACGGCCATCTTCGTTCCTTCGAGCACCAAGGTTGCGGTCCTTGGCGCCGGAATGTTCGGCAGCTAAGGAGGCCAACATGGCCATTGTGAATGTCCTGCTTGGCATCGGCGGCACGGGTGCCAAGATTGTCGAATCCGCGTTGATCCTGATGTCGACCGGACTGGGACCGCATGACAAGGTCTTTATCGGGCTGGTCGATCAGGACAACAGCAACGGCAATGTCGTACGCGCCGACCGATTGCTGAATTTGCTGTGCGACCTTCGACGGGGTTTTGGAACAAGCGTTAATGCAATCGACTGGAAGAGCGACGATGCCAAGGGCGGCACACCACTGCTCTCGATCCCGCTCGAGCCGCTGTTCGGCGATGGCGGCAAATCACATTGGCGGCCCGCCCCTGACAGTATGCCGACCTTGCGCGACATTATGCGCCACCAGGACATGCAGGCCGACGAGAAGGCACTGTTCGACCTCTTGTTCCGCGGTGATTCGACTAGTCCGCAGGACGAAGAGCAGACGATGGATCTGGCCGAGGGCTATAGGGGCCGGGCCCATGTTGGCGCCGCCGCGCTGGTGTCTGCGGTCAACCACGATCAACCTGAATTTCTGAAACGGCTGGTCGAGCTGATGAAAAACAGCAACGGCGGTGACGAGGTCCGGATATTCATGGCGGGATCGCTGTTCGGCGGCACCGGAGCGGCCGGTTTCCCCACGATTGCGCGAATGCTCCACAAACTGCGCGATCCAGCGAACCAGCAGGAACAGATCAAGGGTGACAAGGTGCGTTTAGGCGGGGCCCTGATGCTTCCCTATTTCCGCTTTGCCGATCCCAATAACGCAGCGGCCAACGTCATCACCGCAGCTCAACTGCTTCCACAAGCGCGGGTGGCACTCGAATTTTACCAAAGCCTGCTGCAGCAGGAAGGGGTATTCGACCGGCTGTACGTCTCGGGCTGGGATGAAATGTTCGAGTTGGGCTATCACCAACCCGGCCGGGCCGAACAGCGCAACCCGCCGTTATTGCCAGAACTGGTCGCTGCCTTGGCTGCGATCGATTTCTTCGACCCAGAGCAAAAGGTGTCTGCCGCCAGCGTACCGCTCGTCGCGGCCAGACGGGACAACGAAAGCTTTGGCTGGGACGATCTGCCCGGCACTGATGCGATGAAGCGCCAGCTTGATGCCCGGCTAGGCGGAGCCTTGCGGTTCGCAGTTTGGTGGCGCTATCGCGTCGAACCGACAATCGAAAAGCGCGGAATATTTGGCGGTCGCGATTGGCCAAAATGGCTCGAGAAACTGAGCGATGGTATCGACTGGCAAAGCAGTACGCCAGAGATGCGCGAAAACATGGAAGAGTACTCCAGGCTGCTGCTCGACTGGGCCGGATCGATGCAATTGTTCAGCGAATCCAGGATCGATAACATGTCGCTGTGGGATACCGCCCGAATTCGGAGCCGCTCAGAGCTGCAAAATCCGGCCGATCCGCTCGACTTGCACCCCAGTCGCAGCGAAGAAGAGACGCTCGGAGATCTTACCAAAGTGCTTTTCCCACGTGATGTCAACGATCCACCGGTATCCGCACGGGTTGTCTTCAACGACCTTTCCACCCCTCTGGCCGTCGGCGAAAGCCGCGGCTTGGGTAAGCTGGTAGCAGGCGTTCACCGGGCCACCCGGCCATTCAGAGCGAGAGCCTAACGCATGTCCAACGCTGTCTGGCTCCTCACTCCGCTGAAGCCGAGCGGTCACAACTTCAAAGCCGCATCCGAATCTGGGCGTTGGGTGCCGATCGATGGCACCCTAGGCGAATTGGCCAAAGCCCTGGAAGTCGACGAGCAGGCGAAGGTGGACGTTGTCCGCTCCACCCCCGATCCATGGTCGCAAGCGCGCAGCTTTGCCGACGCAGTGCTAAGTCCGTCGACGCTGCTGCACCACAAATTTGAGCAATGGCGCGGGCTAATCGCGTTGTTTGCCTTGAGTGCCTATTACGAAAACGCCTATCGTCTCGAACTAATCCCGGTTCCACTAGGCCAACGCAACTCGCGCTTTGCCGAAGTGATGAAGCACCTCTTGCCACAAGCGACGCTGGCGGCACCTGCCGATGCAGTTAGCCATGGCTGGGATCGCCCGGTCATCGTCCGCCTGTTCGAGATCGACTCCCAACGCAACAAGATCGGCGATGGTCACGATCTGGGACTTCTCAATCCGGCCTGCTTGGTAGCTTTGGGGCGCGACGCAGATCAACTGGCTCTGTCCGGTGTGCCATGGATGAAGCGCGGCATCACTGATCCAACCGCGATGCACGGCCGAGATGCATTGCCGCGCGCGCCGCTCCACATGTTGGCGAGCTACCTCGACGGTCTTGAGAACAAGCTGGATCGGTTGTGCAGCGGCCATGGGTCGCGAGACGAACAGGCATTGTTGGGCAATCTGCGCAAACAGTTGCAGTCTTATGCCGCAGATTGCCGCGCGGCGCTGAGCGCGCTGGGTGGCGGCGATGAGCTGCCCGAACTTGAGGGCGGCGATCTCTGGGCTGAGGGCTTACCCGAACTCTACAAGCTATTAGCGACACCCGTCAAAGCCAAGGCACCCGCGCCGGGATCATCGCAGTGTATCATCCGCCTGCGCGACGATACCGGCGAACGGCCACCGTTTATCGGGCTGGTTCTCCTCGATCCAGCGCTGGCGTCGCACCAGCGCCCGGCTCGCTCGATCCGTTTCTGGGGTTTACGCACGCTCCAGGAGGCACTCGATTCGACACCCGCCGAGTTGATGAGTTTGAACGACGAAATCGCGCAGGCCGGGTTCCTGTTGGTCAAGCCCGATGACATTTTTACGCAAGTGCTGGTCCAGCTTGACGATGACGAACACAAAGGCCGGATCGAAGCGCACAAGCACGGCCTGGAGCAAAATCTGCTCCCGCTTTCGCCGCTTGCCCTTTTGATCCGCCGACCCGAGGAACTGGCTGACGCCGTTTCGATCAACAACGATGGCCGGGTCGCGTTCAAGGTTCTCGTTGATGGCCAACCTCACCTGCTAACCCGCCGCTATAGCGAAACGCCGCAAGCGAGCGAAGGCAAGAAGATGCGCGAGGTCGACTGGGGCTTGGGTGATTTCGAGATTTGGCCCAATTTTCGCAGTGAAATCTGGAAACACTATTTCGCCCGTATCGACTACGCCAGTGCCACGACGAACCGACTGCGCGGGCGCTTTGCGATGTCCGGTCGGGCAATTTCGGACCTGCTGCGTGAGACCCAGTCACCCAAGGATCGAGCTGCGCGGGCGCGGCCTTGGATGGATTCATCACCAATAGACAACCAGGGCTCCAACACAGTGCTGGATCGAATTCCGGAACTCGCGGGCCGGTCTTACAACGCAGCGGGCGTGGTCCGTTTGCGCGGCAACAGCTCGGGCAGCCGCGCCTCGGAAATCCAAACTGCTACGCATGCTTTCGAAGCCGCATTTTTCACGATCTCACCAGGGGGTGATCAGCATCCGGTGCCAGTGGGTTTCAGCCTGTTAAACTTGCCTGAACGCAACAATCCAAGCGACCGATCCGGTCAGGTTGCTATCGACTTTGGCACCACAAATACGGTCGCCTGTCTGAATGACACCAACCCGATAATCCTGAAGTCCAGGATCGTTCACCCGATCGGTTTAGCGAATGATCGGACTGCAACCGGGGCATTCGAACTCACGCAGAAGTTCCGCGACTTCATGCCATCTGATCCACGCGAACTGCCCAGTCCCAGTGTCGTGATCGGACGAATGCTCGATACCGCCGGCCGAGATTTGCTCGAATCGGATCGCGAACTCAACGATCATCTGATGATGCGGCATTTGATCTACTTCCAGCCCGATTTCGCGGAAGATGGAACGATCTCACTGGTGCCGATTGAAGAATGGGCGGCTTTGCTCAACAACATTAAGTACAATCTGAAATGGTCGCGTTCGCCAGAAATGCGCGACATCAGCCGCCGATATCTCCGGCAAATGATGCTGATGATCGCGTGCGAGTGGGTCGATCAGAACGGCCACCCGAACAACCTGAAGTGGAACTTTTCGCGCCCCAAAGACATGGGCGACAACAGCGATTTCATGGCGGAGTTACGGAGTGCGCTCGCCGCGGTCGTAACGAACCCCCGCCCTGACGCAATTCCTCCGATCACATATGAAGGCGATGCCGCAGCGGCCTATATTCTTGATGAAAAGATCAAGGGGTCCGGCACGCGCGGGGCAATCAATATCATCCTCGATATCGGTGGAGGAACGACCGATATCGCTGTGTGGGACAACGGGGCGGAATCCCGACAACTGCTCTCAACATCGATGCGGCTGGCCGGTGGCGATTTCTTCACCAGCCATATCGTTGCCAATCCTGAGATACTCAACGACTTCGGGCTGCGCGCTTGGGCCGGTGTGATTGCGCAACTCAACCAGCAGCCCGACGGCGATCTTCGTGAGAAGTTGCGGTACATCGGTGAGCTTCTGTTCAGTGGCAAGACTCTAGACAACGCGATCGAACGCGAATGGAGCCGGGTATCTGACACCGACAACGTCCGGGTCCTCAAGGAAACCGCATTCGTGTTCATGGGCGGGCTGGCTTGGTTCGTTGGCCGGCACCTGCGCAACCTGATAAACACAGGTCAAATTCCGCGCGAAGCATTAGGCGACATAGCCGTGGCATTCTGTGGACGCGGATCGGGCCTGTTTGCTCGGTTGCACGGTAAGGACCCCCGGGCCCAAACCGCGATCAGCAAGCTCATGCTCCTGATACCCGCCGCCGCCGGTGAAGCGCGGCCGAAGTTTCCGCAAGTTCAGGTTTCGCCAGTACCCAAGATCGAAGTGGCGGCCGGGATGATCATTGCAGCGGGTCGCCAAGCGCCTCCAGCGCCGGACAGAAACCCCGCAACCAGCGAGGTCATTTTCTTCGGCGAAGACAATGGTACGACCGACCTTGGTCCCGATCGAAGCGCCGATGCCGAATTCACTTCGGCACCGCTCGACATCGGTATCGAAGATCTAGACAATTTCCTGTCAGCCTTCAGCAAAGTTGCCGGGTTCACCCTAACTCTTGATAGCGATCAAAGGTCGAAACTGGTTAACGGCATTGCCGATGTTGACCGTGACGACGCGCTTGACGGGCGGCGGCCGCAATCCGAATTCACCGCCATGCTCAAGGTTCTGGTTGGATTTGTCCGGCGACGGCCTGGCGATCCGGTGCGGCCCAAGACTGTCTGGAATAGTTAACCTTGATGTTCGTGGAGCGAAAAATCATGCTTGGAGCTAGTGCGTGATGTCCGATACGATCATCGTGGGCCTGGCGATCGCGTCCATTTTGGTGTTGCTCGTTCTCACCATCGCAGTGTTCGGCCTTCGCGGCCAGGTATCAAAACTAGTGGAAGCAGCGGACAACCAGCAGTCCCGCCCACAACCTCGGACCGAGCATGGGAATCAGCCGCTGCTTGAGGAAATCGGCAAGGCCGTGCTTACGACCAACGACCAGATCGAACGCTTTGACATCGTATTCTCGGACATCCAGGCGCGCCTGCTGGTTATCAGCAATGCAGTGAAGGATCTTCGCGTCGGGCAGACGGCAACGACCTCGTCACCCATCAAGCATGAGCCGGTCGTTAGATCCGAACCTGTTGTCGTCCCACCGGAAAGGGTCGCGCCGGTGTTCGCTCCGGTACCATCGGTTACTGCCGCCCCACCCATCGAACCGTCACGGGAAGAGCCGCCGCATCAACCCCCTCAGTATGGCGACAATCCCAACAGTCTGTCTCGGCCAGGCGGTGGCGCACAAACCCAGTTGGATGAATACCGTCAGCTGATCGCCGAACCGCGCAAGAATGAGATCAATCGCTGGGCCGATGAGCACGGTGGGATCAGCTGTGTCATCAATGATGATGGATCGATTTCGCCTCTACCAAGAGATGCGGGGGCGTTACTGGTGTTGTTACCAGACGCTGACGGTTCGTTTCTGCTAGTGCCTGGTGGAAGGCTAGTTGTGGAGTTCGCCACCAGTTTCGCCAGCATGATGTCCATACGCAACGTCACGCGGGATTACTTCGAACTGATTGGTGATGGTACCGGCGTCTTGCGCCTGACCGAGCCCGCACAATTGAAGGCCGACCAGGAACGCTGGACTTTAGTCACACCCGGCAAGCTATCGGGTTTCACCGCCTGACGGCCAATTTCGGGTTTAGCGTAAGCTCGCGATCCGATGCCATCACTCACTAAAGTCTGCTTCGGACGAAGTTCCGCTCTCACAGACTGCGCATGGTAGCGCTCACGCCAGAATGGCGACGGCAAGATAATTTTCCAGATCCGATGTTCGATCGACCGGGACGTTGTTTTCGGCGCAGAGCAGCAACAAGTGGACCAGCTCCTCGCTGCTTTCGCATGCCATCAGGACGACACGCGGATTTCGACGCAAGACCGCGCGGGTGGTCTCGGCAAGACCCGGTTTGATCAGGTTGACATCTGCAATCCTATACCGCGCTTGCAGGCTTTCGACCAACCGTGCACAGGAGCGCGCACGTTGCGCTCGCTTGGGCTCCGGCCACTGAGCGGGAGGCACGAACGGCAGCCGTCGGGCGATCCGATCTATCGTTTCGACAAATTCCCGGCTCAAGTCTTGGTCGGCCAGTTCGTGCAGCACGCGGCAGGCATGGAAAACCTCTGGCGGAAACTCCGGAACGATTACCGAGCGGCTCACCAGTCCAGAAACAATGCCGTTGAGTATTCCCGAAGGTATCAAGTAGTCTTCGCCGGTTGCCGCGAGATCTGCTTGACCTGCAGGATCGGCCACCACCACAAGGTATGGGTTCACCCCAAGCCGCAAAAGATCGATCGAACCGCGCAACTCCCGCGATATCGCGCCCTTTCCGGTCCAGCCATCTATGAACACCACATCGCTTGGGGCGTGGCGTGCCAAAACATAGGCAAGCGCAGCCGGGTCAATTCCTCGGTCCCGAACAATACTGATCGAATAGTGCGTCACTTGTTTCCCGGTCCGGCACAAGGCACGGTTGATCAATACACCGATCGGCGTTCCCGCGCGCGCAAATGACACCAGCACCAGGCCGGCCGGGGACGAGGGTCGCTCCGCCAGTGCGGACGCCAGGGCGCAGATATCCGTGGCCAAGCGCTCGGCATTCTCGGCCAGCGCGGAATGATAGGCGGCGAGGTAGTCTGGGCTGGGCGGCACTTCGGCCGACAGAATTTCCGAATAGTGCCGACCTTCGCGCATCAGCGCTTCTTTTTCCGCGATACTGGTTGTCGGCAAGTCGATCGGGGTCAAAAGAAAGGTGACATCGGCAGGATCGTAACTGCCAGAGAAGCAAGCAGTCACGGGCGGGTCAGGCCCGCCAGGGCGTGCTGCGCGAGTTGCGAACTCGACGGCATCACAATCATGTCACACAATGTAAGGAAGGGAACGTCGGTCAGACTGTCGCCCAGTCCCAAGACTGGCAAGTGCGGGTAAGCGACGCGCAGTTCGGAAAGCAAATCCGCAACCGCATGGTGCTTACCGAGGAATGGTGGCAGAAAAGCAACGTTGTTGCCGTTGATGTGTCTGGTCCAATCGGTCGCTATCTCTCTGGCGATAGCTCGGGCCACATCGTGCAACTCGGCCTCTCCATCTGGGTCGTGATGCTTTGCAACAACGTAGAATCCGGTGTCGCCTTCACCGATAATCCGCGTAGTAATCGGCAGGTTGCGGTCGTTGGTCACTTGTATCAAGCGCGCGGCGATGTGCTCCAGTTCGGAGCGATGCTCACAGGCGGCGGCGCTCATCCGTTCCTGCCAGATCGGGCAAACCTCGCCAGACCGCAGCACTACCCCGCCGTGCGCAGCCACTGCAAGGTCAAAACCCAGATTCACGCGCGATAGGGCATCGATGCTCCGCCCCGTTACGGGCACCAGTATCGTGCTGGAACTCAGCCACTCGATCCAGGCTAATTGGCGCGGTGTGGCAAAGCTCGCAGGTTCGCCTGCACGATCATGTGCCATCGCTGTCAGGGCTTCGAACGGCAGGTCTTGCGGGCATTTGCGCAAGGTCTGAAACAGTGAATCGTCCAAATCCACCAAGGCGATTGCCGTCTTCACGATAGCGCCCCGAAATCAACCGCTCCGACATCGCCGGGCCTTAGAAGCGCCGGATCGAGCGAGGTGGACAAAGTTTCGTGGCAAACAATTCGCGCTCGCGAAGCCGTTTGGGCGGTGTTGTACAGATAGTTGGCCACACCAGTGCGGTAATTGTCGGCAATCGGTACGACCATATTGATATCGCCACCGATCCGCGCTGGGCTGCGTGTGGTCGCTTGCACCAGCACGTCGTGCCCCGCCTGCTCCAGTCGCTCGCCCAACAGAAATGCCGGGTAGTGCAGTTCGCCGGTGCCGACCACATGCAATTTCTGCTTTGGCACCATGGCCAAGTTGGCGCAAAAATCGTCGAAATCAAGATTGAGGCCAGTGCTGCCAAGGCGGCCCAAGTTCCTCCGCTGTTCCATGGTTCCCAACTGGTCCGTTGGCGCGGCTGTGATCGCATCGCCTTGCACGCATTGTCCGTGCCAGGTCAACATGCCGTCGAGCAGTGAATGACTGACGGCCTTGACCGGCATTGCATCGAGGAAACCACCACTGCTCCAGTCGGTCAGCACAGCGATTTGGATTTGTTCCAGCTGCGGCAGATGTCGTACGAGTTGGGACGTCAGATTGGTGAAAGTTCGACCGGTCGTCACCTCGTCATCAACCAAAACCAGACTTCGAACATCCTTCAATTCGTGAGACCATGCCGCCGGATCGGGGGCATAGATCAGATGGCTGCTGGCATGACTGTGCGGCTCTGAGAACCGGATCAGCGGCTCGCGTCCAATCAGCTGGCGGGTCGAATGCAGATACAGCGCATCCAATCGATCGGCTCGCCGGCACCAGATGGCATGAACCGTCTGACCCAAAGTGATTGCTGTCTCGGCCATCCCGACAAACAGAACTGGCCCAGGAAGATCGCTCGGAATGCAACTGGCGAGAGCTTCGCTAGTGGCCCGGATCACTGAGGGCCGTGCAGGCAGATGGCGCCCGAGCACCCGCGAGACGATCAGAAAACCACGACGCTGATTGGCCCTTGCAGCAAAACCGCACAATTCATCCAGACGCCAATCACGCTCACGCCAGACAATGCGAAGATCGCCGTTCGGCAAAGCGATACTGCTGGAAAATTCCGAACTCCCGGCACCAAGGTCGCGTTCAACAGGGTTCTTCAAGGGTTCTCTCGTTGCCCGGCTCAATCGCGAATCGCCAGGCCATTCAAAATTCTATAGCGGACAGCCGTACTTACCGCACTACTGTTTTCCGTCCAGATTTCAGCTGCGCTTATCGTGAAGGCACGCAGCCGAACGAGCAAGCCATTGGCTATCAGTGCGGAGTGATGACCGCCAGGCGACCATTTCGGCCATCGGCCCTGCGCAAATCGAACTGCTCCAGCGCGGCAATTGGCTGGGTGCATTCAGACTGCCAAAACCGAGCCAAGTCCCATTCGTTCCGTTGAACGCTGCAGGACAGAATGTATGTATCGATAGGTGCTCCGTTCGCTACGCCAGAACGCTGCGTGTAGCCTCTGGCCTGGACAGCATTGATCGAACCTTGCGCTGCAAAGCTCTCTGAAATCAAGCGTAACAAAACCCCGTGTACATGCTGGCAATACACTGTGTTTGCCTTTCTTCCCCGCAAGCGTTCAATCCGCAAATCAAGCTTGGCGTAGTCGACGGCCAAACTGTCCAATGGAAAGTCCTCAATTTCGGGCAGGTCAACGTCGAGCATAAGCGTGTTGCCAAGTCGATCCAGATCGAGAGCAATGTTGACCTCCCTCGCCCAATCCAGCCGCTCGAGGCGTTCCAGTATCGGCTTTGCTATCGATTCAAGGTCCGGTTTAGCATGCTTCATTGCCTCTGCTTCGAGCACGCGCCATGCTGCAAGCTGTTCAGCGAACACCTGTTCAGCTGTTTCCCTCAGCAATCTTTCCGTTGAACCAAGTCCTTCCTCAGATGATGTCCGTGGGCGGTTCGGTTTCGGTGGCAATGTTCCAGAATGTAGCGGTTTCTTGCAGATCGGCGCTGGCGCACAAACCGTTTTGCCCACCTCCTCCAGTTGCGCAAACGCTGCGTCATTCGCGGCAGCAAGCGCTTCCAGGTATTCCTGGACTTGTTCCATCTTGGTCTCGCGCAGTCGCGCCACAACTGGTCCTGGCAAGGTTTGGCCCCCGGCATCCAGAAAGTGAAGACCTCGGGAGTCGAACTGCAATTCGAAATAGTCGGGTAGTGCCACCGGTGCGGGTTCCTGCCGGTGTGCCGCTTTTGTCGGACGGTCCAAACGCTCGCGATAACTAAGGCCAGTTCCTGGAATGCTGGCGGTCGCATGAACTCCACGCTTGCCGATATTGAGCGTTGCTCCCTTTCCGCCTAGCGACAAGGAAGCGCCTTTCAATCCAAGATTGATGCGCACACCAGGCAAGATCTTAATCCGCTTCGAAAAATGGAAGCCCATCTAGTAGCTAACCTTCACGCAGGTTGCGAAACCACGCGCCTCGCGCGCGATTTCGGCGCGAGTGCGACTTGGGCCGCTCGGCGCAACCATCGCCGTCAGGCCGGCCGCATCAAGGAATGCCCGCGCCAGCGAACCCTTGACGGCGAAGTTGATGTTTTCCGAAGTCGACCCGGCATTGCGAACCTGATCGTGAGCGAGTCCGGCCCGGACTACCCCGATGACCAGCCCTGATCCATCCAGGATCGGCCCGCCGGACGCGCCGCTTGCGGTTGGGGCGGTGTATTGCAAGATGGCGGCATTGTTGCCGAAACCCGACAGTCCGGAAACATTCCCGGCCGTAACCTGCGGACCCTGGCCAAGCAGCTGCTGCAACGGAAAGCCCACCAGCACCACATCTTCGCCCAGATGCAGTTCGATGCCTTCGCGGAACTTCGCCAGTTGGTCGAATGTCGCCTCGGTTTCGACCAGCGCAAGATCGTTGAGCGGATCTGAATAGACCACGCGACCTGCAGTAGAGCGACGTTCGTTGGTGACCTCTATCGTGCGCGCATGTTCGATCACGTGGTGGTTGGTTAGGACGTGGTTGGGGGCGATGACAAAGCCGCTGCCCGAGCCGTTGGACCCGCGAGGCGGAGGCGGACCCTGATTTCCTGAACCGTAGTCAGGATCCGTCCGCGGCGGATCGGGCAAACCATGACTGCTGTCCAGATGCATGCCAATGCGAGATCCAATCACACCCAGGCCGCCAGTAAAGCCTTGGCCATTAGCCATCAGCCGCCAACCACCGTCGTGACGGTAGGCATCGACCAGGTGCATCGTTGCATTGCCGCAGTTCGTCAGATCAATCCTGAAATTGAAGCCGTCGCCCTCGGCCTCGATCCAGCCGAGGTCCATGAAGCTCACGCCTGTTCCCGGACCACCAGCAACATAAGCCAGAAGCTGGACCCGCGTGACTTGGTCCGGCAGTCGATCGAGCGCGACACTGGTTGAGAACCCGGCTTCGAACTTGACGAAAGGATGCGAATCTTTGCCCGGCCCCAAAGCATAGGCTGGCTCTACAGAGGCAGCATAATCCCCGTTAAGGAACACCACCACAGCGGAAAAACGCTCCGCCAGCAGTGCCGGCTGCGCGCACTTAAGCGCAACCTGCAAGCCTGAGCCAACAAATTTGGTCCGTTGACCGGGTACAAGTTCAGTCATGACTGAACCTCCGGTCTGTCTCGTCCAGGTGCTCGGGCAATCAGATGTTCACTCCCATCGACGCCGCGAGTGGGCCCAACCCGCCAGCGAATCCTTCACCTCGAGCCTTGAATTTGAAGCCGCCTGGTTCGCTGGGATCGCGGTAGAGCTCGCCGAAAATCATTGCGGTTTCGACAGATGCATCCTCGGACAAGTCATAACGCGCAAGCTCTGCACCACCAGCCTGATTGACGACCCGAATAAACGCCCCCTGGACCATCCCGAAATTTTGACGACGGGCGTCGGCCTCATGGATGGTAACGGTGAAGGCGATGCGCTCGACATCGGCGCCGAGCCGATCCAGCGCAACAGTGATCACTTCATCATCACCATCTCCTTCACCGGTGATGTTGTCGCCCTTGTGGACGACCGAACCGTCGCTTGAGCTAAGGTTGTTGAAGAAGATGAAGTCCGAATCGGAACGGACCTTGCCATTGCTTCCCAGGATGAAAGCCGAAGCATCGAGATCGAAGCCGGAGCCGTCGGTTACCCGAGCATTCCAGCCAAGCCCGACACGAATCTCGGTCAGGCCAGGGGCCTGCTTAGTCAGACTGACGTTGCCACCTTTGGTGAGAGAAACTGCCACTTACATTCTCCTTGATCAAATCTGACACATGCGGACGGCTAGCCGCTCACACTGGAAAGCCGTATTTTTCAGCGACTGCCCTGATTCCACCTGCAATGTAGTCCATTACCGGCTTAAACTCCCAATCGAACCCATTTCTGCAAAGTTCGATCACCACCAGCCCCAGTTCCGACGGTTTTCCGATTGTGAAATCGAATCGCGAAAATTCTTCCAGTCCGCCTGCATCGCATAGTCGGACGTAAGTATCAGTGATCATGCCAAATTCAGCGGCTCCCTGATTCGATGGCTCAAGCGACCATACAATTGCGAGGGATTCCAGATCGTGTGGAACTTCTGCCAATTTGATCACCACCGACGAATCATCGCCCTCGAGTTCGCCAAGATAGTCCAGAACGATGCTACCATTGGCTGACTTTGGATTCGAATAGAACAGCAGATCGCTAGAAGCCGCCCTCATTTTCCCGTCAGCGCCAAGCAAATAGGCAGAGACCACGACGTCCACCAAGGCTGGCTTCAGGCCGCACTCAGCGCGTCCGGTCCAACCGCAGCCGATCCTTAACGTAGCCGGCGCATCTATCGTCCGACCATTGGGAGTCCGCAGCCGACCGGTCACCTAACCAACGCTTACGCCAAAGCTCTTCGCAAGTGGGCTAAGACCACCAGAGAAGCCTTGGCCGACCGCGCGAAACTTCCATTCGTCACCATGGCGATAAACCTCGCCAAAGATCATTGCCGTTTCCGTCGAAGAATCTTCCGTCAGATCGTAGCGCGTAATCTCCTTGCCGCTGGCCTGGTCGACCACGCGGACAAAGGCGTTGCTAACCGAGCCAAAATTCTGCCGTCGGGCATCCGCATCATGGATGGTTACGGCCACAGCTATCTTTTGGACGTTTGCAGCAACTTTGGGCAAATCGACGATTACCGATTCGTCATCGCCTTCACCTTCGCCGGTCAGATTGTCGCCGGTGTGCTCGACTGAGCCATCGGCCGACTTGAGATTATTGTAGAATATGAAGTCATCGTCCGAACGGATCTTGCCTGCTTCGTTCAGCAGAAAGCACGATGCATCTAGATCAAACGCACTGCCATCGGTTGCACGAACATCCCAGCCCAAGCCGATCAGGATCTTCGACAGGCCCGATACCTCTTTGGAGAGACTGACGTTACCACCCTTCGAAAGACTGACACTCATATTCTACTCCTATCATGAGATCTGATCGGCAGATCCAAATGGCGTTCAAATTGCGACCGGTTCAAGCTAACCCGGCAGCTGCTGCTTCTGCGTGGTTGTGCCGGATCGAGGACCACAGCGAAAGCCCGATCAACGTTGCACCGATCAGCCCGGTGACCGTTTCAGGGATATGCATCCCGGGAATCACACTGGTCAGCATGATCAAGGCCAGCGCGATGATCGCCCAGAATGCGCCGTGTTCGAGAAACCTGTATTCCGAAAGCGTGCCCTTATCGACCAGATAGACCGTCATCGACCGCACGAACATCGCCCCTATGCCCAGGCCCAGCGCAATGATGAACAGGTTGTTGGACAGCGCAAAAGCCCCGATCACGCCATCAAAGCTGAACGATGCATCTAGCACTTCGAGATAGAGGAATGCCCCCAGGCCAGCCCGCTGAACGCCGTCGGCAGCTTCGGGTGCTTCGAGCAGGTTGCCGATCCATTCAACCGCGAAGAATACCGCGATCCCGAGCAAGCCGGAGGTCAGGAAGGTCGAGGCCTCGGCGGGATCGACCATCTGCCGGGAGATCAGGTAAAGGCCGATGATTGTTACAATGATTTCAAAAGCTTCAAGGTCGGCGAATTTCTTGAGCGGGCGTTCGATCATCCCGATCCAGTCATTTTCCTTGTCCGCATCGAAAAAGAACTTGAGACCCACCAGCAGCAGGAAGGCCCCGCCGAAACCCATGATCCCGGCATGCGCGCTGGTGATGATGGTTTCATACTGTTTGGGATCATTGATGGCGAGCTGCAAGGCTTCCATCGGGCCAAGACTGGCGGCGATCACCACGATCAGCAGCGGGAATACGATCCGCATTCCGAACACGGCGATCAGAATGCCCCAGGTCAGGAAACGGCGTTGCCATTTGGGATCCATGTCCTTGAGCACCGTGGCGTTGACTACGGCATTGTCGAACGACAGCGAAACCTCAAGCACGCCGAGCACTAGGCAGATCCACACCGTGGCCGCGATCGCC
>Ga0075152_10001021_pt1 | contig 20277 bp, 17 predicted proteins | sample JI61114C2DNA_FD_70964 | JGI IMG/M metagenome (GOLD analysis project Ga0075152, IMG submission 70964) | Wastewater effluent complex algal communities from Wisconsin, to seasonally profile nutrient transformation and Carbon sequestration -... | ecosystem: Engineered > WWTP > Effluent > Algae...
CGTGGGACTCGGCCCAACCACAGGCGTGCTTTCCACGCGATGCTGATCACCAGGATGGCAACGATGCCACCACCATATGAGTGAAGAGTTTCACCCATCATGATCTGACCAAAGACGACCATGAAGAGCAGGGTACTCCAGAGCTTAGCGGAAGCTTGCTGCGGAGGAGGAATGATGAGCCGCTCCTCATGCCAGGTGCGTGACGAAGCGAAGGCGATGAAGACGAGCAGACAGAATAAAAGCAGGCTGATGCTAATGTGAGTGATGCCATTTGAATCGATCACTTTCCAGGCCCGCAGGAGATTGACTGCGGTCTGCAAAATGACGGTGAAGAGTGCGAGTGTCGTCAATCCACGCTGAAGCGGCCAGCGTTTCGCAATCCAGGTCATCACGAGCCAGACGATGGCCATGATGAAGATGACCGCTGCGGGCATGAGGGCCGCTTTAAAAATGAGAAAGAGGAAGCCCGTACCGATGAGCAGGATGCCTGCTGCCTCCATGAAGCTCGGGCTGTGTCTGGTGAACTGCCAGAGATACATGATGAGCACGAGAAGCTCGATCGATCTGAGAAGAAGAAACTGTGTGTTGGCCGGTAACTCATGCGCAAAACCTATGAAAGCCAGGGTCGCAAGGACGGCAAGAACACTGGGACGACTGAAAGCAAGCACTGGATGCCGAACATACTCTCGGGAACGAGAGCAATGTTCATCATGTGCGAGGTCTGCGGCAGGCATCAGCCCCGCCTTACCGCAGCGGCTGCGGCTTGTAAATGCTGCGCAGGTCGGCCGCTGCCGAGAAGCCAGAGGTAGAGGGCGCTCACGAGGAGGGAGGAAAGTCCGACGTGGAGGATTTGAGCGATGGCGAGGATGCCGACATTGGCGAGCACGATGCCGAGGAGCATCTGGCTGAGGATGAGGCTGAGGATGGTGGCTTCCAGCCAGGTGCGCTTTGCCAAAGCTCGGCAGTAGTAGAAAAAGCCGATGCCATCAAAAAGGATGATCCAGGAGAAGCTGCGGTGGATGAGATAGACCCAGCTCGCCTCCAGTTCGTGAATCCATTCGGCACGAGTATGGCCGGAGTGCGTTCGGGCGAGTTCGTCGGTGAGTTCGCGAACTTGGGATCCCATGATGCCTTCGATGATGACGAGGGCGAAGAGTGCCCAGGCCGTGACTCGTAGCTTGCTATCAGGCTGGCTTTTCCACGCGAGCTGCCAGGGCCGCTCGGCACCACGCCAGGCGGTGTAAACGAGGACGCAAAGCAGCAGGATGGCGAGTGCCATGTGAAGGGTGATGATGCCGGGCTTCAGGCCGCTGAGCACGACGCGCGCGCCGAGCCAGGCGTTCACGCCGACAAGAATGACGGCGAAGGTGGAGGTGAGGAAGACGACTGCGCGGCCTTTTCGCCATTCAAAGAAGGAAGCGAACCACATGACCATCACGGAAAGGCCGACGGGGATGCTGGTAAGTCGGTTGAGGTATTCGATCCAGGTGGCGGTGGGATTGAACTCGGCTCTGAGTTTTTCCGGCGTGATGGAGGCGGGATCACGGCCCATGGCAGCGGCTTTGCGGCGGAATTTTTCGAGGTCGAGCTTGGTGAAGTCAATCTCTTCCGCCGTGGTGGGAGGCACCCAGCAGCCATAACAAAATGGCCAGTCGGGGCAGCCGAGACCTGAGCCGGTGGTGCGGACGATGGCTCCCACGAAGATCAGGATCTCGATGGATACGAATGCGATGAAGGCGAGGCGTTGGAAGCGGGAGAGTTTCATCAGGAAAGAAGAACGCTGCCTGGAGGTGATCCGAGGCAGCGTTCGCAAACGGGTGGGGAGATGGCGGCGATCTCGACGCTTTCGTCAAACTTAGCGGGCGGCGACGGGAGCCGGAGCGGCGTTCTTCGCGGCGGCGTTGGTGGACATTTCCTTGGCCCAGTCGTCATATTCTTTGGGTTCCATGACTTCGATCACGGCCTTCATCTGGGCGTGGCCCGGGCCGCAAAGCTGGCCGCAGATGATGTCCCAGGTGCCGGTTTTGACGGGCTTGAACCACATGTGAGATTTCACACCAGGGCAGGCATCCTGAGCGGCGCGCATGGGAACGATGGCGAGGTTGTGGATGACATCCTTGCTGGCAACATCGACGATCACGGGACGTCCGACTGGGAGCTTCATGGTGCCGGGATTGACGAAGTCGTCCTTGCCGTTCGGATCGTTCAATTCGCGACCGGTGGCGTTGCTCTGAGAGACAGCGCGCATGTTCCAGGTGCTGAGCATCATGTCATTGCCGGGGTACTGGAAGTTCCAGAGGAACTTCTCACCCAGGGCGCGCATCTTGATGGTGTCTGCGCTGGTGGGATATTCATCGGCCTGACGGGACCAGAGAGGGAAGGCGAAACCAAGCAGAAGAATGGCTTCCACGATGACGACACCGATTTCGATATGGGTGGTAGCGTGGCCACGGACGCCGTGGTAGTCGGCCTTCGGAGTGTTCCCAGCACGATACTTCCAGAAGACGTACACGAGGTAGGTGGACCAGCCGATGAAAAGGAAGAGCATGACCCAGTGGACGAAACCAAGCATGTGGTCCACAAGGCCGCCGTGCTCGGAGGCATTCTGGGTGATGCCGAAGGGGATGTTGATGTCTGAGATACTCATGTGCGGTCAGCGGGGGAGGTTGAAAATCAGAGGGGGGCGCTCAGGCGCTGTTGCTTGCGGGCAAAATTGAAGACGACCAGGGCGACACAGGCCATGCCAAGAATCAGGAAGCCAAGCATGACGAGCACGGCAATGTCCTGAGCCTGAGCGATGACGCTATTGGGATCAGCTTTGCAGGTGGCGCAGGCGAGGAGCATGGGAATGACGAATGACTCAAACCATCAGATGATGATTTGGCGGGACTTTTTGACGAGATACCAGATCGAGTAGGCGATGAGAAGGAGGCTGGTCCATCCGGCGATCTGGCCGATGCCAGTGATGCCGAGTTCAGTGGCTTTCTCCGGCGCGAGGCGCGTCCACAACCAGAAGCCACCATCGCAGAGGACTGCGAAGAAGAGAAAGATGTAATGGAAGTGCTTGAGCGACATGGCAGAAGAGCTGCAAGCGGATCAATGAGCGTAGAAATCCTTGAAGACCAGGGGGTCAAGGCTGCTCCAGTAGAACAGAAGGAACAGGGCGGTCACGAAGACGAGCGTGAAGGCGAGGAACTTGTAGATCAGCTTGGCCTCATGATTGAGATGCATGAAGATCAACGCGACGAGGCCGGCTTTGATCGTGGCGAGGATCATGCCGACGATGATGTTCTGACCATGGGTGGCGAGTTCAACCGTGGAGAGCCAGACCGTGAGGACGGTGCAGACGGCAAGAATGCCACCGATCCAGAGGATCTTGCGGACGGCTTTTTTGATTTCTTCGGGGCTGTCAGCCATGACGTGATGGGTGTGAAAGTTGCAAAAACTAAGGACTACAGGAGATACAGAAGCGGGAAGAGGAAGATCCAGACGAGGTCAACGAAGTGCCAGAAGAGGCCGCCGACTTCGACGCGATTGGCGAGACGTTCTGGGTCTTCGCGAAGCATTCTGCCATTGAAGATTACGAAGTAAGCCAGGACGAGCGCACCGGCGACGACGTGCAGACCATGGAGACCCGTGAGGGTGAAGTAGATGGCGTAGAAGCTGTTGAGCTTAGGGGTGAAGTTCGAAAAGAAGTGAACGTCTTTGCGCTCGAGATGGACTTCGGGGTGGTGGCTGGCATGGGCGTCTCCATGCTCAGCAGGAGCGTGGGCTTCGGCCTTGTGACCACCTTCACCGTGAGCGGCTTCGGGAGTGGCCGATTTGATGTGAAGATAGAAGAGGTGCTTCTGCTGAGTGGCGCTCTTGTTGGGGTCACGGGAGTCACCATATGTTTCTTTGAAGTGAGCGGCTGCATGGTCGCGTTGTTCGATGAAGGCTTTTTTCCAAGCGGTGCCGAGGTAGTGCTCATTCCACGCGAGGGATTTTTCTTTGTCCGGCGTGCCACGCAGATCGACGCCATCCACTTCGAGGGTCATCTTGTCATTCAGCATCATGCCTTCGACCATCGTACCATCGCGGAAAGAAATGGCCTTGGCACCGGGGGCGGGTTTGGCGAGAAGCTTGGAAGGAGCGACGGAGAAGGTGATCGGAGATGCTGGCAGGAGCTTCACGGTCCACTGTGGAACTTCCTTCAAGCCATCAGCCTTGGCTTTCGCTTCAGCTTTGGCGCGTGCTTCGGCTTTGATCTTCGCAAAGCTGGCGGCATCAAGGGTGATCTCTTCACCCGATTCCGTCATGAATTTCGGCACGTCGCCTTTCACATACGGAAGGACATAGCTGACGGGATCAGCATCAACGGCGCTAGTTTTGCCCGCCACGGTGAGATTGAGGGCCTTCACATCGCCAAACTCAAGCTCATAGCCATGTGGCAGATGTCCGGTGAGGATTGTGCCGTCGGTCAGAGTGACCGAATAGTGTGCGAACTTGGCACGGTATTCAAAGGACTTGATGACCATGAACGTCATCGCGCAGAGCACGGTGATGATCATGTAGAGCCTGAACTGTGCGATTTTGCGCAGCTTCAGGCTTGCCCAGGCGAGCAGGACGGTCACGGAGGAACCGATGAGAACCAGGGTGTTCACGAAGCCGAGCGTGACGCCCAGTTCATGCACCGGCCATGGATAATCAGCACCGACACGGAGGAAGATGTAGGAGGAGAACAGGCCGCCGAAGAGCATGACTTCCGAAGCGAGGAAGAGCCAAATGCCGACTTTGGCGTTGTAGAGGCCCGTATCTGGGCGGGCTGTGACTGTGTAAGGAATGTCCATGTGAGTTCGCGGTTTTCGGTTCGCGGTTCGCAGTTATCGAATCAATGATGGGCCACGGTGGCCGGAGCGGATGGGACGGAGGAGGGCTCGGCAGCTTTGCCGGGCTCGGACTCCCACTGCGGGAAGTAATCCTGATTCATGCCGGGGACGCTGTATTCATAAGGCCCGCGAACGGCGACGATATCGAAGGTGAAGTTGCCATGCGGAGGCGGCGTTGGTGTGGCCCACTCGAGCGTGGTGCAGTTCCAAGGGTTGTCGCTTTCGACCTTTTTGCCGCCTTTGATGCTGAGCCAGAAGTTCAGGATGAAGGGCACCTGACCGAGCATGAGGATCACGGCACCGAAGGTCATCAGCACGTTCAGGCCGAGGAGATTGTTCGGGACGTCCATGCCGAAGATACCAAAGAAGCCGGAGGTCAGTTCGGTGAACCAGTTAGAGGCGGAGGAGGTCTGCTCGAAGTACTTGCCGCCATCATACCAGCGACGGTGGAAGCCGCCCATGCCCTGGATGAACATCGGCGCGAAGACGAGGTTCATGCCGATGAGAGAAGGCCAGAAGTGCAGCTTGCCGAGGAAGTCGCTCATGACTCGGCCGGTGGCCTTCGGATACCAGTGATAGACACCGGCGAAGAAGGCGAAGATGGAGCCAGGAGCCACGACGTAGTGGAAGTGACCGATCACGTAGTAGGTGTCATGCAGGGCAAGGTCGATGAAGATGAAGGCCAGAGGCAGACCTGTGAGACCGCCGATCCCGAACATAGGCAGGAAGGCGGAGGCGAAGAGCATCTGGGGATTGAATCGGATGGAGCCGCCGTAGAGAGAAATCATCAGACCGGTGAGAAGAATCACGGAAGGCACCGAGATCAACACCGTGGTGATCTGGAAGTAAGTGGACATCATGGTGCCCATGCCGGTGAGATACATGTGGTGAGCCCAGACGAGGAAGCTCAGGAAGCCAAGGGTAAGGCCGGCATAAACCATGGCTTTGTATCCCCAAAGCGGGCGGCGGGTGTTCGCCGGGATGACTTCGGTCAGAATGGCGAAGGCTGGAAGGATAAGCACATACACCTCAGGATGAGCGAGGAACCAGAAGAGATGCTGATAGAGCAGCGGGCTGCCACCACCGGAGATGTCGAGGTGCTGGCCACCTTCCATCAGGCCGGTTGGCAGGAAGAAGCTGGAGCCAAACACACGGTCAGAGAGCTGGAGAAGTGCGGCGACTTCCAGCGGTGGGAAGGCGAGGAGCAGCAGGAAGGCAACGATGAACATGGCCCAGCAGAAGAAAGGCATGCGCATCCAGGACATGCCCTTGGCGCGAAGATTGATGACGGTGGTGATGACGTTCACCGATCCGAGGAGAGAGGCAGAAATGTTGAACACCATCGAAAGCAGCCACCAAGTGTGACCGTGCAGCCAGACATTCGTCACGGCGAGATTCGTGGTGGAGGCGAGCGGGGAATACATCGTCCAGCCCGTCTGCACAGAACCGGTGCCGAGGAAGAAGGCGGCGAACATGCCGACGCCGCTGATGAAGAAGAGCCAGTAGCTCCACATGTTCAGGCGGGGGAAGGCCATGTCGATGGTGCCGATCTGGAGCGGCATGACGAAGTTCACGAATCCGGCGAAGCCAAGCGGCACAATGCCGAGGAACACCATGATGGTGCCGTGCATGGCACCGAGCATGTTGTAGAGCTCACCATTGATTACGCCACCGGGTGCCCAGCGACCGAACATCTCGTTGAAGATCGGTCCGATGACAGGGAGATTGTTCACGAACTCAAAGCCGGGGATCGGCTGGCCTGGGTAGGCGATGCTCCAGCGCATCATGAGCATGAGGAAGAATCCGAAGAGCAGGAACAACAGACCGCTCACGGCATACTGAATGCCGATGGTCTTGTGATCCGTGGAGAAGATGTACTTCCCGATGAACCCCGGCTCATGGTGGTCATGCGCATGATCGTGGGAGTGATCGTGGGTGTGGGCAGCGGCGCTCATAGAATTTGGGTCAAGGGGTCAGAGGATCAAGAAATCGACAAGGAAGAAACGTGGTGTCGAAGTTTGGGAGATTCAGAGAAAGGAAGATTTTAGCAGGTCGAAGAAAAAGCCACGCGCATCACCAGTGGAGATGCGCGCAGAAGAACGAGCTTGGGCAAGCGGCACCATCTCGGCGAAGGCGGACTGGGTCGCCTGGCTCGATGAGGACTGCTTCACATGCGTCATGATGATTCAACTTACTTGGCTGCGGGAGCGGCGGCAGCAGTGGCTCCAGGACCGGCGGGGATGTCGCCAGGGACGTTCTTGTCCTTGAAAGGAGCCAGATCGGCTTCGGTCCACTGAGTGGCACGCTTTTCATCAGCGCGGACTTTTTCGACCATCTCCTTCGTGATCATCGTGCCTTCATTGCCCCAGCTATTACGGATGAAGGTCAGGACGTTGGAGAGATCGCCAGCGGACATGGCAGCGCCGAAGGGCATCATGCCACCAGGGGTGTTGTAGCCCTGGCCTTTGACGGTGATGGCACCAGTCAGACCATGCTGGACGACACGCACAAGACGTTCTGTGCCGCCATTGACCCACTCAGAACCGGCGAGCGGCGGGAACTGGCCGGGAATGCCCATGCCATTGCCCTGGTGGCAACCACCGCAGACAGCGTAGCCGGACGCGCCTTTTTTCATGGCAGTCTGGAAGGGGTCCATGGCACCTGCGCCATCACCACCACCGGGGCGGGGGTCAGGAGCGGCTGCAAAGTTGAATGGATTGCTGGTATTGAAGCTCCAGCCGCCGGTCATGACGCCGAGCTGGCCGCCGCCGATGATGGCGACGATCATGCCGAGGAAGATGACGAACATCGGGACGGGCTCGCGACCGGCCTGCAGGTCTTCTTTCTCGCGCTTCACGGCGGCGTGAAGGCGATCAAGATCGGTGCTGTCGGGTTGGAAGCTTGGGGAGGGGGCGCTCATGAAACGGGGGCGTTATTTCTTCGCGGGAGCAGGAGCGGCGGCCACAGCGGGCGCGACACCAGGGACGGGGTGATCTTTCTTCAGAGAAAGGAGGTAATCGACAAGCGCTTCAGCCTCGGCGGTAGGAACGATCTCCATGCCAGCCTCAGCGGCGAATTTGCCAGAGAGCTTGATGGCTTTATCAGCCACAGGACCTTGAGCGGCGCGGACGGTGTAGAGACTCTTGAAGGCTGGCATGTTCGACCAGTCGTGCAGCGAGCGTGGGGAGAAGAGCATCTGGTGGATGACTTCACGGGCAGGAGCACGCCAGCCGTAGTTAGTGAGGTCAGGTCCGGTGCGGACGACGCCGAGCGGTGCATACGGCTCGCCGAGGTAGTCGAGCAGGGTGTTCGAGCGGGTCGGAAGAGCTGGACGTGGTTCCTGATCTTGGCCTGAGCCTCTGCGCCAGCCATCAAGGGCGAGCTGCGTGGGGCGAATCATCTGGGTGTGGCACTGGGCACAGCCTTCGCGGGCATAAATGATCTGACCCTGGCGGTTGATCGGAGCAGGTGGGTAGTAGCCCTCGACGCCGTCTTTGTCCTTGTCATAGGCGACCGGGGAGAGCGCCTGATATTTGAGGACAGGGATGATGATCAGGCAGAGCCACGGGAGACCGAAGCTGGCGATGAGGCCGAGGATGAAGGTGCGGAAGTTGCTCATGCGTGGGCGGCGTGAGGGGTGTCGTCATGCGCGGAGTGCAGCAGCGTCGGAGCGGAACTGCGGCGGCCAAGACCGGCCACCATGAGCATGAGGTGAATGAGGAACCAGATATTGGACCAGGTGATCAGGGTCCAGGCGATGGCGCGGGCGATGATGTAGGGGCGGGCATTCAGCGCGAGCTGCATGAAGTCCTGATCCCACATCTCGGGAGCATTGAGGTCGCCGCCCTGCTGCACACCAGCGACAAGGCTGGTCACGACGATGGTGCCGATGCCGTAGGTGGAGAACCAGAAGTGATTGCGGATCAGGCGAACGCTGAGCCACTCACAGCCGGAGAGACGAGGTACGATGTAGTAGATGGCCCCGAAGACGCTCATGCTGAAGAAGCCATACACGGCGACGATCTGGAAACCGTAGCTGGCGTGGGTGAACTGAAGCGTCGCTCCAGTGGTGTAGTTCGAGAGCAAGGCCAGGATGAGACCTGAGATCGGATAGAAGAGCGCGCCGAGGAAGGTGAAACGCAGCGTCGGTGAGGTGGCGACGAGGTTGTGTTTGCCAAGCGTGGTAAGGTGGTGGTTCAAACCGACGACACCGACAGGAATGAGAAGCAGCGTGCCAGTCAAAGCGCCGACGGAAGGCATCCAAGCAGGGAGAGGACCGCCCATGTAGGCCTGCATTCCAGTCCAACCACCAAGGATCGCGAGCGCCCAGAAACCGAGTTTGGCGAGTTCAGCGCTAGCAATGGGCTGGCCGGTGATCTTCGGGATGAAGTAGTAGGCGGAGCCAAGAGCGACAGGAGTGAAGAAGAGGAGGATCAGGCCGTGAACATACCAGGCATTGATGCCAGCCCCCAGAGCGCCGAGGCTTGGGATGCAGTGGAGGCAGACATTGGCGGTGATGAAGATCCAAGGGAACCAAAAGCAAGCGCCCAGGATGTACCAGGAGCTGACCAAGAAGCCTTCAGGCCGGTAAGAGCGAACAAACATGTTCACCATCGGCCAGGCGAAGGTCAGGAAGGAAGCAAGCAGGATGGGCCAGATCCAGCTTGGCATTTCCAGCCACTGCATGGAGGTATTGCCACCGAAGAGGATGCTCAACAAACCGAGGGTGACGGCGATATTCCAAAACACACCAGCCACATAGAGGAGGCTTTTGCCGCTCTTGAGTTCCTGGCCGGAACGACGGGCCATGAGCCAGAGCATGACGCCCAGGCCTGCCTGGATACCCCAGCCGTAGATGAGAGCGTTGAGGTGCGTCGGCTGAAGACGGCCAAACTGAAGCACGGGGCAGTCGCCGAGGAAGGACGGGGCAAAGAGTTTGATTGCTGCGAGCACACCAAGAATGGTGGAAGCCATGAGCCAGAAGGCACCGTTGAGGAAAAGGAACAGCACGGGGCCTTTGACCGACTTGTCGATCGCCGCACGGCGAAGGTTGTCAGCCTGGAGGTCCGAATCTGCGGATGAGGGAGTCGTCTGCATCGTGGAGAGGAAAGGCCGTTACTTGGCAGGGGTGGGAGCCGCAGCAGGAGCGGCCGGGGCTGCGGGAGCAGGCACGGAGGCGGCCGCCTGCTTCAGTTGTGTGGGGGAGCCGGGCACCACTTGCGTGCTCGGAGCGGGCTTGCGGGACTTCAGAAGCTCCAGAGTCTTGTCAAAAATCTGCCCCTTCTTGGCGGCGTCATTCAGGCCCATTTTGGCGACCAGTTCGGTCTGCACTTTGACGATCTCAGCGGTGTTTGCGAGACGCTCAGGCGCGCGGGGATCGACCTCACCGGGCTTGGCCAGATTCAGGAAAAAGGCGAGCAAAACGGCGAAGCTGGCGAAAGCGCCGAGCACCCACAGAAATGGGGAGCCGGTCTTCGGAGATGTGGCAGCAGCGGACATGGGAGAGATCAGTTGATGACGTTGGCGGACTCGAGCAGACGCGGGTCGCGGCAAGGATACAGGCTGTAATTGGCCAGACTGCGGAGGAAAAGGAAACCAAGAGTGCCGATGACCGCAGCGAAGGCGACGACGTCACCCACCCAGGCACCGTCAACCACAACACCGACGCCAAGGGAAGGACCACGCTCAGGGATGATGTTCCAGTAAATGTCCACCACATGCATGAAGAGCACCCAGAGACAGATACCGATCATCACAGAAGGCTTCTTTTTCCGTGACTGCGAGAGCAGGGCCAGGAAGGGCGCGATGAAGTGACCGATGACGATGAAGATGGACACATAGCGCCAGCCTTCGGTGTTACGCGTCAGGTAGAAGCGCGTCTCCTCGGTGATGTTGGCATACCAGATGAGGAAGTATTGGCTGAAAGCGATGTAGGCCCAGAAGACCGTGAAGGCGAAGAGCAACTTGCCCATCAGGTGGTAATGCTCATCGGTGACGACCTTTTTCAGGTAGCCGAGGCTGCGCAGCCAGGTGACGAGAAGAATCGTGACCGCCATGGAGGACCAGGCGCAACCAGCAAAGATGTAAACACCCCACATAGTGGAGAACCAAGCGTAGTCGAGGGTCTGGACCCAATCGACGGCGGCAAAGGTGATCGTCAGGGCGAAGAAAAGCAGCCAAGTGCAGGAGAACTGACGGGCTTTGATGGTGTGCTTGATGTCGCCATCGGAATCCTGCATCACCGACTTCCCGCGCAGCTTGCTGGCAATGAACCAAAGCACCAGGAAGTAGAAGAAGAAACGGGTGTACCAGCTAAAGCCGAGGAACTCGATGTTCAGGTAGCCATATTTCGCCGTGAGAACATGAAGGTGAGTGTTGGGCTCGATGTTTTTGGCCACATCTCCATCAGCCATGTGATGCAGGGCTTCATACACGCTTGTGCCATCGTGATGAGCATGCTCAGCAGCCGTGCGGTGCCAATTCATCCATTCATAAAGCGGCTTTTGCACCGCCGGGATCAGCAATGGCGTGCAGAGGATAAACAGTGGCAGAATCATGTTCGCGAGTTGCTCCCAGAGACGACGGATCGCCACACCCCATCCGGAGTTCGAGGCATTGTGCAGCATGACCCAGAAGCAGCCACCGCAGACGATGGTGAAGGCAAAGAAGACCGCAAAGAGCCAGGAATAAGCAAAAGTGTCCGTCTTGGTAAAGAACAGGACGGCAGAGCCCAGAAGGCCGAGCGCGCCGATGCCACCGAGGGCGCTGATGAGCTTGCCGCCTTTGGCAGGCTCGAACTTCTCTCCGCCTTGCGGCAGATCTTCAAAAGTGACGTGGTGATGACCCATGTTGGAAAAGCGCGCGGGTTACTGGACGGAGACGTTGCCCTCTTTCACGGCCACCTGAAGGGCGCGGATGTAAGAGACGATGGCCCAGCGGTCACGGACGGTCAGATTGCCGCCGTAGGAACCCATGAGGCCCTTGCCGTTGGTGATAACATCAAAAATGGCACCGTCGGGGCGATAGGTCGCCACGTTGGTCGGGTCCATGGAACCGGCCTGATGGAAGTTGAAGGCGGTCAGAATGCCATACTTGGAGGTGACACCCTTGCCATTGCCGGAGGCCGCGTGGCAGACAGCACAATAAATGTCGTATTGGCGTTGGCCGCGTTCGATCAGCGCCTTGTCAGCCGCCAGTTCCGCAGGCAAACCGTCGCCGTAGAAGTCACCGATCTTGCCCGTGCTGTAGTAGTCCAAGCCATTCGTGAAGCCAAAGGCAGCAGGCTTTGCTCCAGGAGCAGAAGCAGGAACCGCAGGCACTTCGAAGCCCATTGGCACCGTGTTTTTCACGGGCAGACGAGCGCCCACGCCATCGGCGAAGAAGTCATTTTTCACCTGATACTTCACCTTCGCTTGGTGATCCATGTCCGGGAAAATCTCGATGGGAGGCAGCTCGCTCTTGCTGCCGCGCGTGCCGAAGGCCGCCACGACGATCGCGGCGACAAAGGCGTAACTGAGGAAGAAGTATTTCAACATGGCAGGGCAACGGGGGCCGTTCGGGAGCTTGTGAAAAATTTCACAAGGAACATGAGATTAAAAACTTGAGCCGCGATTGCAAGGACGATTTCTTTTTTTGTCCGCCGCGAATGCATTCGTTTAGTCCTGCCACGGCCGTGTCAGCATCAGACGCATCTCATTTGGGCCAGCCACGGCCGTGGCTCTCACGCATGAGAACCGTGCGGCCCTGCCACAGCCGTGTCCGCGCCAAATGAATCTCGTGCGGCACTGCCACGACCGTGTCCGCTCCAAACGAATGTCGTGCGGCCCCGCCACGGCTGTGGCTCTCACGCACGAGAACCGTGCGGCCTTGCCACAGCCGTGTCCGCCTCAAATGAATCTCGTGCGGCACTGCCACGGCCATGCGTTTAATGGGCGATGGCAAACAAAGGCGCTGAAGGCGGCGGATAGGCCGGAACTGCTCTTCCGGTTACGACGCGCGAATCTTGAAACTCGAAACCTCAAAGCCCCCGAGTGGGCTTTCAGCCGGTGAGGCCAAGACGGTGGCATCTCACGAAAGTGGGGTATCCTGAGTGCTGAAAGACGGGGCGATCAGCCGTTCATATCGACATGACGCGCTCCGTCCTACTCAGCACCCTACTTCTCAACTCTGCCGCGTTTGCTCAAAACGATGGCAACACAGGCAATGACGTTTCCGACAAAGTGGTCGCCAAACCGGTCATGCAGTGGAGTTTTGACGACCAAAAGGAACCCGGCCCGCGCGCGCCGACTTATCCCGGCTTTGCCAAGGAAAACATGGCGATCCGTTTCATCGGAGAGGGCAAAAAAGCGCTCAAGGTCGCGGACAGCGAGGATCTGCGATTCAGCCTGAATGAAACGATCACGCTGGAGGCCTGGGTGAAGGCTCCTGGAGCCAGCGGCACGCCTTACATCATCGGCAAAGGCCGCCTCGGCACGAAGGAGTTCGGCGCGAACAATCAAAACTACGCGCTGCGCCTCCAGACGGCGAAAGGCGGCGCGCAAATCGGCTTCCTTTTTCATAGCGCCGATGTTCCCGGCAAAAAGGGCGACTGGCATCGCTGGTGGTCAAAGGACACCATGCCGCTGCAGGGCTGGCATCACATCGCCGTGACCTATACTTTTGGGCAGCCCAAAAGCATCAAGGGCTTCATCGACGGCCAGCCCACCGACGGCGTGTGGGACATGGGCGGAGCGACAGATCGCGCACCAGTGACCGATGGCGACGCGGTCGTCATCGGCAGCGGCTCGACCCTCGCCTCCTCGCATTCGCTGAACGGCTGGCTCGATGAAGTGGCGATCTATCGCGGCCCCATCGACACCGACGCGCTCAAAACGAAGTATCAATTCGTCCCGCCACCGCCGCCCATCGCGAAAAAACAAGTGCCCGCAGGCCGCGTGCTCGTGCAACTGGCCGAGGAAGGCATGCCCGACGCGAACGCCTGGCCCAGCGAGCCGCCGAAAGCTGCGGAGACCTACACCGAGGACGTGCTGGGCTTCTTTGAAGTGCCGCAGAAGTATGTGGAGACCGGTGTGCGCGGCGAGCGCCATGTGCCCTTCCTTTTGCGCGCCGCGGCCAGCGTGACTTTCCCGAAAGGCAAGCACCGCCTGCTGCTGCGCGCTCGTGGTGCCACGAATCTTTACATTGATGGCAAAACCATGCTGAACACCCCCTTCCCTCCCGCCGACAGCGACGGTCACCACCTCGTGGCCGAACAGCAGGGCTACCTCGACCTCGGCCCGGACTTCCGTTTTGCCCCTCCAGGCAATCGTGAATCCTGGTGTGAATTCGAAGGCACAGGCAAGCCGCAGTTTCTCGTGCTGGAGTCCGTCGTGGGCAGCTTCGCCGGCAAAAGCATGCGCCGCCCCGAGCTGGGTGAAACCGTCGTCGCATGGTCAAAGCAGGGCACTGAGACTTGGCAGCTCGTCACGCCGGGAAAACGCGTCGTGGCCTACAACGATGCTGGCTGGGCCGATTATGAAAAGGAACGCAGCGCCCACTACGATGTGATCAATGCCAAGAAACGCGCCGAACTGCGCTCCAAGTCCGATCCGTATTGGACGCAGCGCCGCGAAGCCGCGAAATCCTGGCTGGCAAAGGTGGAACCCGTGAAGGTTCCCGAGCTGCCGAAGAATTTCCCCGCCAGCAATGAGATCGACCACTTCATCGCCGCCCGCATCGACGGCGTGAAGGCGCAGGACTCGCACAAAGGCAGCATCGACTACTTCAAAGATGTGCAGCCCATCCTTGAGGCGAAATGCAACGAATGCCATCGCGGCGCGAAGGCCAAGGGCGGCCTGCACCTCGATTCGCTGGCCGATGCGCTCAAAGGCGGCAAATCCGACGGCGCGGCGGTCGAACCCGGCAAGCCCGATCACAGCTCCATCATCGCCCGCATCACCTCCGACGATGAAGACGAGGTCATGCCGCCCAAAGGCAAACCGTTAACCAAGGATGAAATCGCCCTGCTGACGAAATGGATTCAAGAAGGTGCGCACTGGCCGGACATCCGTGCCGATCATCTCACGCTCACGCCTTTGACCGACGATCTGAGCTTCCTGCGCCGCGTCACCATCGACACCATCGGTGTCGTGCCGACGCTCGAAGAGATCGAGGCTTTCCAAAAGGATCCCGACCGCAAAGCCGCCATTGACCGCCTGCTCAATGACCCGCGCTGGGCGGACAACTGGATGGGCTACTGGCAGGACGTGCTGGCGGAAAATCCGAACATCCTCAACCCCACGCTCAACAACACCGGACCCTTCCGCTGGTGGCTCTACGAATCGCTGAAGGACAACAAGCCGATGGACTTCTTCGTCACGGAACTGCTGCGCATGAAGGGCAGCGAGCGCCTCGGCGGCCCCGCCGGTTTTGGCACTGCATCGCAGAACGACGTGCCGATGGCCGCGAAGGGAACCATCGTCAGCACCGCCTTCCTCGGTGTGGAAATGAAATGCGCACGCTGCCACGATTCACCCACCGGCAAATCCTTGCAGCAGGACCTCTTCGAACTCGCCGCCATGCTCGGCTCCAAGGAAATCGAAGTACCAAAGACCAGCAGCGTGCCGATGGACAAGATCCACGCCGGTGGCCGTAAGCCGCTCATCCAAGTCACGCTCATACCCGGCACCAAAGTGCAGCCGAAGTGGCCCTTCGCCGAGTTCTGCGATGAAGCCACTGGCAAGCTCGCCGAAGACCCGAAGGACACGCGCGACGTGCTCGCCGCCATGATCACCGCGCCGCAGAACGAGCGCTTCGCGCAAGTCACCGCGAACCGCATCTGGTCCCGCTTCATGGGCCGCGGCATCGTCGAGCCGGTCGAAGACTGGGAAAAAGGCAAGCCCACGCATCCCGAACTGATCCAATGGCTCGGCCGCGAATTCGTGCGCGGTGGTTACGACGTGAAAAATCTCGCCCGCCTTATTCTGAACAGCCACGCTTATCAACGCGCCACCGATCCCGAGCTAAAGCTCACCAGTCCGCTCTACACCTCCCCTGCCCCGCGTCGTCTCCAGGCCGAACAAATTGTGGACAGCCTCTTCGCCGCCACAGGCAAGCCATTCAAAACCGAAGAAGTCTGCCTCGACATCGACAATACCCGTGACCTCAAAAACGCCATCCACATGGGCAAACCGCACCGCTCCTGGATGCTCACCAGCACCAGCAACGAGCGCGACCGCCCCAGCCTTGCCCTGCCGCGCATCCAGGCCGTCACAGACGTGCTCGGAGCCTTCGGCTGGCGTGGATCAAGACAAGACCCCATCAGCAAACGCGACGCCGACCCGAACGTCCTTCAGCCCGCCATCCTCAGCAACGGCACCCTCGGCGTCTGGCTCACCCGCATGAGCGATGACCACGGCGTCACCGACATCGCCTTGAAAGCGAAGACGGTGGATGAACTCATCGACACCCTGTTCTTGAAGCTCCTCACCCGCAAACCCACCGCCCAGGAACGATCACTCTACACCCAGCACCTCGCTACTGGCTTCGACACCCGTCATTCCGAACCTCAGGCCCCAAGCTCCAAGCCCACTCGCTCGCGTGAGAAGTATGTGAGCTGGTCCAACCATCTCGACGGCGAGGCCACCACCGTCCGCATGGCCCAGGAAACCGCCGCCCGCCAAGGCGAGCCGCCCACCGAAAAACTCAACGCCGCATGGCGCACCCGCATGGAAGACATCCTCTGGGCCATGCTGAACGCCCCCGAGTGGGCCTTTAGCCCCTAATTCATTAGGCCACGATCTTGTCGATCACATGCCCATGCACATCCGTCAGTCTTCGCTGGATGCCATTGTGGTAGAAGCTGAGCTTTTCGTGGTCGAGGCCGAGTAGGTGGAGCGCGGTGGCGTGGAGGTCGTAGCTGTATGCAGCATTCTCCGCCGCTTTGAAGCCTAGTTCATCCGTGCTGCCATACGCGGTGCCGCCGCGAATGCCACCGCCAGCCATCCAGGCGGTGAAAGCGCCGGGATTGTGATCGCGGCCTTTGCCTGCGCCTTGCGCGGCGGGCTGGCGGCCAAACTCAGTGGTGCAGATGACGAGGGTGCTGTCGAGCAGGCCGCGTGATTTGAGATCGGTGAGCAGCGCGGCGGCTCCACTGTCGAGGATCGGGCCCCAGTAGCCGTGATCGCGCACGAGGTCTTCGTGGCTGTCCCAGTTGGGGCGGATCTTTTTCGCGGTGGTGTTTTCGGCACCACAAAAGATCTGCACGAAACGCGTGCCACGCTCCACGAGTCGCCGTGCGAGCAAGCATTGCCGTCCAAAGGGTCCGATGTCCTCGTGATCAAGTTGGTAGAGCTTTTTCGTCGCCTCGGTCTCGCCGTTCACATTCGTGGCTTCGGGGGCGCTGAGCTGCAATCGTGCCGCGAGCTCGTAAGCGGCGATGCGGGCCTCCAATTCGCTGTTTTCGCGTCTTTCCGCAGCGTGCGTGCGATTCAGCACTTGGAGGAATTCACGGCTCTTTTGCTCGGAACCTTCGATGTAGCCCTTCGGCGGAAAAAGGTCGGCTATGGGCGGCTTCTCGGCATCGGTGGTGAGGACGGTGCCTTGATGGATCGCAGGCAAAAAACCTGCGCCCCAGTTCAACACGCCGCCAGGCGGCAAACCGCGCGGATCAGGCAGCACGACAAAGGCGGGAAGGTCATCGCTGAGGCTGCCGAGACCATAGGTGACCCATGCACCCATGCTCGGGAAGCCGGGAAGAATGAAGCCGCTGTTCGCCATGAACATCGCGGGGCCGTGCAGTGCCGTTTTGCTCTGCATGGAGTGGATGAAGGCCATGTCATCGACCTTCGCGGCGAGTTTTGGGAAGAGATCGCTCATCCAGCGCCCGCACTGGCCATGCTGACGAAACTGCCACCACGACTGCTGGCAGTTGCCGGGCTTCGAGGCGAAGAACTGCAGCTTCCCATCTGGATCGAAGGGTTTGCCCTGACGCTTCACCAACTCCGGCTTGTAGTCCCAGCTATCGACATGCGAGAGACCACCGGGACAGAAGATTTGGACCACAGCTTTCGCCTTCGCCGCATGATGCCCGCCTTTTGGCGAAAGCGGATTTGCCGATGCCGAGGCATCGCGATACAGCATGGAGGCGAGCGCGGCTCCACTAAAGCTCTGAAGGATATTGCGACGTGAGGTGGAGTTCATGAGTCGATTCATTCAGGCCGACCATTCTCGGCGGGCGTTTTGCCTTCGATGAGTGCCTTCGCCTGCCGCACGAAACGGCGGCCGAGGAGTTCGTAACCGGGTTTGGTGTAGTGGAGGTCGTTGGTCATCACGCCTTTGATTTCTTTGTCGTTCAGATCATCGCAATCGACCCACGCTCCGTGCGCATCACCTTTCGAGACCTCGACCTGGGCCTCGCGCACGATTTTCCACGCTGGTGGGTTGATGCGTTCATGATCGCTAATGCGGCCGATGACGAAATTCATATCCGGGCGCTTCAAATCACGACGCAGATTCGCGATGAGCTGCTTCAAGGCATCGGCATAAGGCGCGTGCAGACCGGTTTTCGAATCGTTCTCACCCTGCATCCAGCAGAAGGTAATCGAAGCTGGATTCGGGTGTGCTTTTAGCATCTCCGCGAACTGGGTGAGGATGCGTGGATAGAAGAAGGCAGTCGCTTTCTGGTCTTTGTCAGCGGTGCGAGCCTTCGCGACATCGACACCGTGTTTCGTCGCGATGTCGTTCCATTCATTGACCCAGTAGCGGATCGGCTGACCGCCCGCCGCGACCTTGATGTAGGCCACATCGGCCTCGGGGAAAAGTTTCTTCGTCTCCGGCTCAAATCCAAGCTTTGGGTCCATGCCCGCCATGTTCGACTGGCCGGAGAGGATGAAGAGATGCGCAGGTTTGTCGGCTGCTGAAGCGAGCGAGACGATGGCGAGTGTGAGGAGGATGAGGTGTTTCATGGTTTAACGAATCCAGATGGCTTTGCCGGTGCCGCCGCGAGGCGTGGTCTTGGGGTAGTTGGGGTTGGGCTTTTGCTCGATGACGCGGACGATTTGGTTGGTGGGCAGATCGGTTTTGGCATCGCGGAAACGAACGTCAGTGACGGAGGCATTACGCACGGTGCAATCGAGGTCGGGGGAGAAAATTTCGATCCAAGTAGCTGGGTCATCCGGCTTATGTTTGTAGGTCGCGGACTTGGGGCCGAGTTCGATGAGGCTGAACTTGTCTCGTGGTGAGAAGTCGAGTTTCACGTCGGAGACAGCGAGTCCGTCGGTGTTGGCATGAACTTGGATGCTACCGGGGCGCTTGAAGACGAGTTGCTCGAAGCGGAGGTTTTTCAAAGTGCCGACACCGATGCTGAAGTCCTTGTCGCGACCGAGTTCGAGGTTGGGCTGGTCGTAGAGCTTGAAGTCGCGGATGTCGGTGATGCGACGAATGGTGATGTCGTGGATGGGGCAGTCGAGAGTGGTGCCATCGCTGAAGCGCTTCACGCCGGGCAGCAGGCGGATGGAGTTGGCGGACGGGATGCCATCGGGAGCACCACGAATGTCCTCAAGGACGATGTGTTGGATGGCACCGAAGCTGGGCGCGTAGTTTTTCCACTCCCAGGCATTGAGCCCGACGGTGTCGTCGTGCGAGACGCCGCTCACGTTGCGGATGACTCCGTCGCTCGCGGGGCCATTCACATGTACGCCATCGCGTCCATGCTCGTCGAGCGTGACACCATCGACCGTGAAGTCGCGCGCGTTTGCCAGATGCACGGCGAAGGCCTTGCTCCGGCGCACGGTGATGTTTCTCACCGTCACACGGCGGACGTTTTGCAGCAGGATGACGCCGTGGGTGCCATGCACGTGAGCTTGCTTCGACGAATGACCGCGCGTGTTGCCCTCGCCAAACGTCGTCCAGATGCCGCCTTCGATGTGGATGTCAGTATCGGGCTTCGTGTCCTCTGGCACGGGCTTGTCAGCAAAGCCGACGATGTGCTCGTTGCGCACCATGCAGGTGTTGGTGCCGGGCTTGAGCTGGATCACGGCGCCCGCGTCCGCGGTGAGCTTTTGGCCGGATTTGAGAATGATGGGGCCGTCGAGCACATAAGGCTGGTCACGCTTCGGCAAATGCACGGCGTTGTCTTGGTCGAGCGTGGCCTGGATGGCGGTGTTGGAGGGTTCGCCTTCAAAAGGAGGTGCTGCTTGCGATGTGGTTGCAAGCGAGAGCATCAGAATGATGCAGCGCATGAAGGTGGGTTCAGAGCGGGCCATGGTCGGTTAATTCTTCTCCCAGGGTGCTCTGAGTTTGGGCTTCTCGGCGAGGAACTCGAGACCGCCGCGCAGCCTGCCCACCTTGGTGAAGTAAGGGTGGAAGCCCTGGCCGTTGATGCCGTTGCCATCGTAGCGGTCGCGGCGCGTCGAGATGGCGATGCCTTCGC